>FSTF01000123.1_pt1 | contig 31969 bp, 25 predicted proteins | sample 1637001 | NCBI WGS metagenome assembly FSTF01 (sample SAMEA3914816, study PRJEB12502) | metagenome | biome: forest; material: soil | place: USA | collected 2011-09-16 | depth 0.3 m
CGGATCATGCCAGACAAGTCCTCCACGACAACAGATACGAATTATCACCACCTTGGGAGGCTGCGCGGATTGATACTGTACAGTTGCAGGGCCGCCACATGGCAAAACCACGTGAAATTGCGGTGGCACCCAATGGCTACTCAGAGAACTCAGGAGATGAAGTCCTAGTAACTGAAGCGAAGCGTTCCTTCTTCACTCTTAGTGTAATTACATAGTTAGTACCTACGAGCATCATCAATTGAAGCTTCGCTTCAATAATTATATCCAATAATATTAAGCAGCCTTGAAATTGATATGAGTACGTATCTAGGTAAACATCTGTCTCCTGGTACTCTCATCCACGTTGTCACGAACAACTTGAAAAACGTTGAAGCTGACGGCACTCAAAGCCTAGAAAGGAGGGGTTTCTCTTGGAGCAGCGCCACATGATTGATCTGCAACCCCGTCATCCCGTGTACCGATAACCCCTGATGTGCACCGTGGCTCTGAAACACGTCGATTGCCTGGCTGACACAGGCAGCACTAGCTCCCATGCACCTTCCCCGACAGCCGCAAGCCTTTGCTGCTTCCTAACAAATATTTCAAAACACAAATGACGAAATAATCAGGCCACCATCATAGCGCCTCCGTAGCGCCTTCCGCACCATGCTCAGCCTCACTGCCGCCGTCAAAGTCATCTTTCTCAAACTCCACGCCAAACCAATGCCAAAATTGAGTGCTAATATGTCGCCGACAGGCCTTGTGTTGCGCGCTCACGTTGCGCAAAACCCGCATCTGCCGCGTGACCCTACCACGTCGCGTGCGCGACCACGCGTGGAACGCAACCTCACCTGATGCCAATTCAGTCCTCAACACGAGACTTCTCACATTCTGTCGGTAACTCTTTGGATAATGTTGCGATTGCATCAAGACACAACTCTGGAGATTGGCGAGGGAACAGACGAAAAAGACGAGGCCACCTTCGATCAGTCCGCCAACGAAGCACACAAACACACCGACATGGCTCAGGCTGCATCGGCCGATCCCCTCACCTTTCTCGAGCATGATTCCCCGATAGTGACAGAGGAGCGCATCCTCCAAGCCATTGCTGCAGCCTCGGAGAACTGGTCACCACGCAGCATCTCTACGATCGACACCGCTAGTACCTGCCAACACAGTGCAGCCGACACCGACATCACCGTCCCCGACGAGAGTGTCGACAAGGACACTTCAGCTAGTAATAACGGCCATGTACGAGAGAGACCGGCGCCTCGCCCAAACCGGCAGGTCCTTCATCACCGGTTGGATTCCGAGGCCCAGGACCGATATGGTACCCCTGAAATGTCACGCGGGCCAGCAAAGCTCCCCCACATCTCACCCAGCGAGCTGCAACCAAGGGTCTTTGCGCCCGGGCAGGGGCATCCAAAATACCTGCCGAGGGCAGAAAAGCTGCCAATGACGGGCTATGAATTCTTGGCTGCAGAGCTATCTCAAACTGCAGGACCGGCCGTCAAACCAATATATAGGAAGTTCGAAGCCCTTAACCACCGTCTGCTGCTCCATCTGCAGGACGAACTGAGCGAGCTGGAGGAACAATTGCATCGTCTCGATACGACCGACACCCAGACCCGTCGCCTCCAGGATGGCATCCTCCCCGCGTCACGAAGGGCCGAGTCCATGGCCGGAGGAGAGTTGCAATGGCGCAAAACCGACATACTCGGCAAGATAGGCTTCAAATTGGGCCAATACAGTAAGCATACACGCTGTATCACCGATGGTGCCAAAAATTAACATGGTAGACCACGTGCTCAAATCCTTCAACGAGACATTGGACCTGCCTCCCGCGGCCATGCCTGACATCGAGGACTACCGCACCTATCTCGCAATACACAACCCCATTGCCGAGATTGAGACACGCTTTCTTGATACCCCTAAAGACCTCGTGTGTCTGACTTCAACCCAAGCATCAGCCAGCAACCGCTCAGTCTACTCCTCCTCGGGCGCCACCTCACCAGTCTCTGACGGCTTGTTAACCCCCGTGCCATACAAAACAACTTTTGGTAAGCGCACTCTCAAACACAAACCCCACAACACGATAAAACCTTCATGCTGACCATGGCAGACCCCCAACAATTCCACTTCGCAGAGCCAGAGGCAGCATCTCCTTCCCTCCCACCCAACGCCTCATCCAACTCTGACACCTCGCAACGCAAGTCCCCCCCATAGGCAGATAAAAACACTCGGCAAGACACTAACATGCCCTCTCTAGAACCAACCAACACCGATCTCGACCCTTTTTATCTCAGCACCAGGCAATCTTGGGCAATCATCCTCGCCTCGTTGGTTGCTGTCATGCCACTCTTTGTCCTGATGCACTTCTGGGCGTGCATTGCTGCCATGGCAATCACTGTATGGGGTTTCACACTCTTTTGGCCCGAGCTCTGTGTTCAAGCTATGAGGGGAAGGTCTGTCGATTGGGTAGTTAGGGTTTTTGGTGTTGTTGGTGTTGTCACTGCTGTTGGGCTTGTGGTTACCGTTGCGGGGATGGTGATCGGTTCAAGTTGATGAGTTGATGGTGGGTTGGACCTGGGGCCGGGGTTGGGACAGTGTTCTTTAGGTGGAAGCTGATGGTGATGATTATGTTATGTGATGCTGAGAATGTGGTTATGATTACTATGGGATGAGAGAGTAGAAGTGTGTGGTGTAGCTGGTGGGGGTGATGCCCCTGGATAATCCAGGCTGGGTTGGATTGAATGAAAACATGTACTTTGTATGGGTATCAACAAGCAACAGCTCAACAAATGACTACTAGTACCATTGCGGACAAGATAAGGGGGTTATCTGGATCCAATAGATAACCTGACTACTCCTTCGCCTCTAGGTCCGGAAGGTAGACATCCTCAATCCTGGCCCTCATGGCCTTTTCTGCAGAAGCAGGATCCATCTGCTGCTCGGGCCCGGCGCGCATCATCTTCCCGACAAGAAACATGAGCTTTCCCTGCGGATATGCCTTGGCCTTGCCCTGCTTGAAGCGCAAGAACTCGCCCAGGACCTTGGCCTCGCCCCCAACAACCTGGTCGGCCAGCTCAGCATATTCTTGCTCCGAGAGCTCCTTGAACCACAGGTTGTCGGCGTCGATTGCCTCGGTGACGCCGCCGGCAGAAATGTCGCCGCGGAACACACTCCACAGCAAGTCCTTGGCAACCTTTGCCGTGATCTCACTCCGGTGCAGGTGGCACAGGATGGCGGCCAAGTCGGCTGACGGGACGTGGCACTCGCCGTCAGGGGTCATGCCGAGGTCGGTGGACAGCTCTGTGAGCTTGCCCAGTTCGTGGAGACACCAGTTCGCCGCGAGCAGGGCGTGCCGCTGGGCCGATTTCGTCTCAGACTCGACTTCGCCAAGCCGCTCCTCCAGCGTATCCAGGACGCTGTAGAAGTACTGAATCCGGGCGCCGTCATCCAGCAACATGAGCGAGAGCGCATCCTTGGAGGACAGCCCGTACTCCTCCATCAGCTGGTCCATCTCGGCATCAGGCAAGGCGCCCATCGACGCGCCCAAGTGCCGGACAAGATCGTCCCCGATCACGACCGGGCCAAGGTCCGGGTCGGGCATGTACCGGTAGTCGACCTCGCCCTCCTTTCCCCGAAGCCGGCGCGTCTCGGTGCTCCCCAACGACCAGCCGCGCGTCTCGCCCGCGATCACCCCGCCAGCTTCCAAGACAGCAATCTGGCGGTCGCGTTCAGCAATAATAGCGTCCTCAACCGCCTTGAAGCTGCTCAAGTTCTTGATCTCGGTCCGTGTGCCCAGCTCCTTGCCCGTGCCCACATCCTCGGTCCTCCGCACCGACACATTCACATCGGCGCGCAGCCCGCCCGCCTCCATGCCCAACACACACGCATCCACTGAATGCAGCAGCATCTGCACCTTGCGCACAAACGCCGCCGCCGTCGCCGGATGCCGGATCACGGGCATGGTGATAATCTCCACCAGCGGCAGCCCGACCCGATTGAAATCCAGCCAGTGCACCTCCCCCGGCTGGGCCGTCGTCTTGGCGGTATCCTGCTCCATCTGCAGCTGGCGGATGCCGACCTCGACGCCCTCGCCGTCCTCGGGCGCAATGCCGTCGCGGGCGCGCAGCACGATTCTGCCGTCGCGCGCAAACGGGTGGTAGTACTGCGTGATCTGGTAGCCCGCGGGCTGGTCCCAGTGGAAGTAGTGCTTGCGGTCGAAGCGGCTGACGGGCTGGATGGTGCAGTTGAGGGCGAGGGCGGCGCGCACGGCGGGGATCAGGGTTGCGGGCTGGAAGAGGGGTTGGGAGCCGGGCATGGCGACGTCGAAGAGCCCGACGTGGGTGTTGGGGGTGTCGTTGAAGGAGGTGGCGGCGGGCGAGAAGAGCTTGCGCGCCGTGTTGAGCTGCGCGTGGATCTCGATGCCGACTGTCAGCTCCCAGCCCGGGACTGTCTGGTTGTCGGCATTCTTTTTCTTCTTCTTGCCCGATGCCTTTAGCGCCTTTGCTTGTTCCTTGAGCTGCTTGCGGAGCGGGGTGACGGGGGCAGCGCTCGCATTGGGAGGGGGGGTTGTTGAGGTCTCGACTTGGCTCGCGAAGTGTCGTGTTTGGCGAAAAGCGGCGCTCCGGGTCGGAATCCGGGGGAGACCAGCGCGCAGACAGCCCTGCCGGCTGATCTGTCCTGTCAGCAAGTATCTGCCGAGCTCGGCTGTTGGGATTCTGCCCATTTCGGGGTTGCAACCGTCTGCGGCGGTGAATTGGTGATCGTGGATAAGAGCTTGGAGTTGCCTGTCAAAGCTCGCGTCAGGGCGCGATTCTGCCGGCCGACTCTCGAACGTCACAGCTGGCAGACGCCTGAGCGGCAGGTGTCAGGGTCCCTGGCTCCCAAGACAAATTGGATGAAGCCTCAGTTCCCAACACCCTTGCGTCAATTCAACTTTCTTTACTCGAAAACTTTAAACAAAACATCGACAATCTGCGTATGTATTTGCAGTCGCCTGCAACTCTGCATGCCCCATGTCAAGTGAGCTGAAGGGCAAGGCTAAGCAAACTTCAACAACTTTCCAAGTTGAGCCCAGGACTTATCGCATTCCAAGTGCAGCTCGATCGTCTCGGTCAAACCCCCCGTGCTTGCGTTTAGTGGTTGTCGACGCTGTGCTTCTAATCAATCAGCTTAAGAGACAACATACAGCCACGGCCGGATTATTTTGAATCCACTCGCAGCAACGCTTTCTATAGCAAGTCTAATAATAATAACAAATCAAGAAGTTTACACATCGACCAGGATATCCTCGTCAGTGCCGCCGAGCTGCTTCTTCCACAGGGCAGCATACCTCCCCTCCTTGTCCAGCAGCTCCTGATGCTTGCCCCTTTCCACGATCATGCCGTCCTGCAGCACGAGGATCTGGTCCGCACGCACCACCGTCGACAGCCGGTGCGCAACCACAAACGTCGTGCGCCTCTTGCTGACGTGCCGCAGCGCCGCCTGGATGTCCGCCTCCGTCTCCGTGTCGACCGCGCTCGTCGCCTCGTCGAGCACCAGAACGGGCGGGTCTTTGAGGAAGACGCGCGCGATTGCCAGCCGCTGTACCTCGCCACCCGAGAGCTTGACGCCCTGCTCGCCAACTTTTGTAGCGTATCCTTCGGTGAACGAGAGGATCTTGTCGTGGATGGCGGCCGCGCCGCACGCCTCGTAGACTTCCTCGTCCGAGGCAGAGAGGCGCGCGTATCGGAGGTTCTCCATGATGGAGGCGTTGAAAAGGAGGGGATCCTGCGGCACAACGCCGATGACATCCCGTAGTGAGCCTTGCGTAACATCGCGCACATCTTGCCCGTCGATCCGGACACTGCCGCCCGTGACATCGTAGCACCGGAGCAGCAACTTCACGAGCGTCGATTTGCCTGCGCCCGTCGTGCCGACTAGTGCAACCGTCTCTCCAGGCCGGGCAAGAATGCTGACATCGCGGATTGCCTTCCGCTTATCACCATAGGCGAACTCGACGTGATCGAACTCGACCGTCCCTTCTACGGGGCCTAACGGCGGCGCACCCTCTTTGTCGGCGACGGTGGGCTCCGTGGTGAGCAGGTCGAGCAGTCGCTCGGCGCCGATGAGGTCCGACATGAGGTAGCGATATTCGTGCGAGAGGAACTTGATGGGCCAGATCAGAAAATCCCAGTACTGGATCAGGAAAACAAAGTCGCCCGGCGACGCCCTCTCGGCATGCACCTCGTGCACGACAAGGCATGTCAATGCGAAGAAGGTGACTGGGATGAGTGCCTCACTGAGCGCCGTGATATGTGCGTCCCGCCGCGACCAGTCCATCTTCGCCGTGAGGTGCTTGTCTACGGCATTGCCGAATCGCAGCCGCTCGTGGGAGAACATGTTGAACGCTGAGACCGTAACCCACCCCTGAACGGCCTGGTGCATGACCCTCGCTTCCCGGCGCTCTGCCCGCGTGACGCGCCGCCTGTTATCGACGTTCCAGCTTGATGTGACCACCTCGGTGGCCAAGAACGCAAGCGACGCCGTCACCATGCACAGCGCCACGGCCGAGTTGAACTTGGTGTACAGCAGCACGAACGCGACGGCCATGTCCACCACCGTAGGGAGCATCTCCAGCACCGCCGTGTCGAGCACCCTCGTCAGCGCGCCCCCTTGTTCCACCGCCTTCATCACCTCGGCCGAGTCACGATCCTCGTGAAATTCCATGGCCAGGGACATGACGTGCGCAAAGGCCGCGTTGGTGAGGCGCCGGTACGAGAACTGCTCGACTGGGATCTTGGCGAGAGCCGTGATCATGCCCAACCCTGAGTTGTCGTGCACTAGGCTTAGGAGGAGATAGATGACGAGGTCGGCGTATGGGAGCTGGCGGGCGAGGAGCTTGTCGGCAATGAGGCCCAGCTGTGCGGGGACAAGAATGTTGAGAACTCGGTTGCCGATGAGGCAGAGGACGCACACCAACAGACAGGCCTGGACCTTGGTGTCTTTTCTGGGTATAAGGTACGGGAGGAAGATTTTGAACTGCTCGAGGTAGACGGTCCAGCTGCCACTTTTACGCAGTTGCGTAGTCCGGACATCTCTGCCGTCGTCGTCTTCGTCGTCCTCATCTTGGTCATCTTCGCCGGAACCTGAGGCTGAGTCGCTGCCGATGGATAGCCGATCCGTGCCGTAAGATGGGCTATCGGTGTCGTCACTGAGAAAGGAGCTTTCCTCTTCCGAGCTCCCTTTTTTTTGTTTGCGCCGGGTGAACCGAGAGAGGCAATCAGCAAACGAGCAGACAATGAGCAGCAGCCGGGTGAATTGGACGGCCAGCACCGCCGTTTGCTCTTTCGTTCGCCCACTTGCTATTACAGCCTCGATCGTAAATGACGGGACGCTAAAGAGGAGGGAAATCGCGGCGAGGCCGAAAATCTCCGAAACCACAAGCCGCTGTCTAAGACAGACAGCAGCCCAGGCCACGGCATAGTAAGCAACCGCAACTGTATGGTCTTGGACTTGCCCCAGGCTATCCCCTCGCAGGGCGACAAGGACTCCCTCAGCGCCACATGCTCCCGCGATAAGGCATATGACGGCGGTCCTCAGCACATTCTTTCGCAGTACCGCGCAGTCATCGTAATTCTTCTTGCCGTAATTGAAGAGAAAAGAAACAAAAATAAAGAACAAGACCGAGATCGTGGATGCCACGTACAAGAGCCTGGACAGGTTTACAATAGATAGCGGAGCCATGCCGTGTAGGAAACGTTAGGTAGGTTGTCGGATCTTGCCGAGAACTGTTCAATGATCGTTGACCAGACCTTCGGCCTTGCGCCGGCATATAATATATTAAATGAGCGCGAATGAAAGGAAATGAATAATAATCAATCATTGCCGCCCGAAGGCACCGTCGACCCAGCCGTGGCTGTGCTTGGTTGGCTGTGCTCCGGAGGATGGCGGATTTGAGACATTCGAAAGTCACCGAGTGACTCACCCTTGTCAGCACCGGGGCCCCGATCAGCACCGGGCACTGGCGACTGCCAGTCTGCCACTGAGGCCTGGGCGAGGGCCCCGCACCGCTCAGGCGACCCCACGTTCAGCCCCCGAGACCTTGCGGCAGTCAAACGCACCGAGGACGCTCCGAGGACTCCGAGAGGAAGCCGGATAAACGCGTTGTTAACTACCTAATTACTCGTCGAGTCAAAATTCGCAAACCTTGTTGGTGAGTGATGGCGGTAAGAATGTTGGCTTTCTCCCCATCAGCGCTCGTTAGAGACGGCGATGCTCCATCTCAGAGCGCATACGGACAAGCCATTGTTTGTGGATCAGCTTTGCTGCCTTTGCATCAACCAGGCGGAGAAGTTCTTGTCCTTTATGAAGCACCTCGAAGAAACCGCCCCATCAGTCTACTTACGCTTGGTCGATCACGACTACCCAACACTCGAGGCCAAACGCGTGTCGGTCGCTTCATCAAGCCCAGAGTCGAAACCACTTCCTGCCCATCTCCTCGAGGGTCGCGACATGTTGAGAGAGATGGTCATCAAGATGCGGAATGATGAGATTTTCTTGAGAGGCTTCGTAGATGTCTGCTCGCGGCATTATCTGAATGAGCGGTTCCTCTCGTACTAGGCTCAATTACCATTGCGATGAGTTCATCACGAGGCTAAAATTAGCCTGTCTCACGACGGTCCAAACCCAGCTCACGTTCCCTATTAGTGGGTGAACAATCCAACGGTTACCGAATTCTGCTTCGGTATGAAAGGAAGAGCCGACATCGAAGGATCAAAAAGCGACGTCGCTATGAACGCTTGACCGCCACAAGCCAGTTATCCCTGTGATAACTTTTCTGGCACCTCTAGCCATATTTCGGACGCATGTGGATCGTCCAGGAAGCATGTCTGCCGGGCAGTCTGCATTTCGCGTGCGGCGACAACATATGGCATGCTGTCCGGTTTGAGCGGACCTTACTGCTCTTCTCCATCTTTGTGGCACACCGGGCTGGCAACTTGACGCACGAGGACGTAGCTAAAGACCATGTCAAAGTTGACGACATAATTTTTGCCATTGCGCTCTGCCGCTTTGTCAACCGACTCTTCGCCACTCGGCGCACCATCCACGGGGCAGACCAGACCAGGATGCCCCTCTTCCACTTGTTAGCCAAGTTCAACGTGGTCGACACGGCCACTTCGCTGACTGAAGGACACGACCTGCAAAAGTTCCGACCGGGCGACCCTTGCGACTGCTACTACTCCCTGCTTGCGCTTCCTGAGACGAACGACACGGCTGTACAGCGCGTCGTTGTCAGCTATCAAAGGTCAGCACAACAAGACTTTATAGAACTAGCAGAGGCCATTGTGGTGGACTACACGGATGTTCTTCTCTTCTCGCAGAATGCCTCAAAACGGCTGGAAAATCTGCCCTCGTGGGTTCCCGACTGGAGCTCCCAGCTTACCAGCCCGTTTGGATAAGTCCAATCCAATAAGCCCCTCTTCACCGCCGGCCACGCAAAAAGCAATCAGAGTTGGCCGGGGGCAAGCGAGCCCTACGTCGATGGTTCAATGCTTGTGATCGCCGGACGGTTGATCGACACTATCCACAGAATAGGCGAGTATGTCTACGTACAGTCCGTGGATTCCGAGAAGCACAAGCCTACCGAAGTGTCGCAGCACTACTTTTTATCCGAGATTGAGCTTTTCTGCCGCCTGGCAAGACACGAGCAAGCAAGGTCATTCGCCTCCCCATCATGTCTTGAGGATGCGACGTGGCTGATAGCATCGGGCGGTCGCGGCCTTGCTAACAGTCCTGAGGCGAGACACGACGAGCGATTTGGCCTTGAAGTACAGGGTGTACGGCTCCTTGATGCTGCCTACCAGATTTGGCGTCAATACCTTGAGCGCCGTACCAAAAAGCACGAACTGACGTGCTGGCAAGAGCGTCGGGCTGAGGTCTTGCGTCCCCTGGAGAAAAGATGGCTCGACTTTAAGAAGCGGACGGGTCTCTACAGGAGACTGATGGACTGGCTCGGCATCGGGACGGATGGGGAGGCCTACAAGTTCTGCGAAAAGTTTGACCAGCACTGGGACAAATTTGGGCCGATGGCCAGTGCAGGGGTAAGCGATCGCCCGGACGGGTGGAATCTTGACACAGAGGTGAGGGACGAAGCGTTGAAGGTTCTAGGCCCTTTGGGGAGAGCCATGGATATACAACAGGGAAGGAGATGTTTTGTGACCCCAAACGGATACGTCGGGTTAGGGGGACTGAATGTTCAAGCAGGGGATGTAGTTGCGATCCTGAAAGGGGCATCCGTACCGGTGATCTTAAGAAGTGACCCGAGTCGTGTTAGACGAGAAGGACGACAACTTTTCAGCTATGTTGGAGAGGCATACTGCTATGGGACAATGGACGGAGAGCTACTTGACTGGCAGGCTGGTGAGGGGCCGTCATTGTTTCGCATTATCTGATTTCGAAGTCAAGAACCACCTCCCAGGATTACTGGTTGAAACGGACGGTACCTATAAATCGATAGCCTGATGCAATCCCAGGCCCCACTATGTCACCGCTTGTCGGTCCAGGGTTGCGTCTCCGCCCCGCGACATTGGTCTGAAGTCTTCATGCACACCACCGTCCTCAGTACCGACTTACATAGGTACCTCCGCCCCGCAACCGCCGCGCCCCTTCTGGGTCGTCCCTTGAACATTACGACGTCTGTCACTGATCGAGACCAGGAGAAACCCAGCTGGGTAACCTTCCAACTCGACACTTCAAGCTCCATTTCAACTCCCATTTCTTTTGCGGAGGAACTGAACTTCAACGCCGCGTTTTCAAGAGCAAGTTGCATTCGCCAGAACCAAAACCACACAGCCCAGACCGCTTCCTCGCCGCCATGCCCGAGAGCTGGGGACTCGATATCGGCAATGAGACCGAGAAGCTGGAGAAATACCACGAGGGTGGCTTCTGCCCGATCCATCTCAGCGAGTGCATTGCCGGCCGCTTCACCGTCCTCCACAAACTCGGCCACGGCGGCTTCGGGACCGTATGGCTCGTCCGTGACGCTGCGAACCGCCACGGCCGCTACGTTGCCCTGAAAGTCGTTTCTGCCGAGTATTCCGAAGACTACGAGCCCGCAGTAGTCCTTGACCGGCTCAAGAAGTATGAGCGCGACCACGGCAACCCAGGTGCATTTCTAGTCGAGCTCGAACGCGTGTTCTACACTAGTAGGAACGGCCGCCACTTTTGTCAAGTCTTTCCTGTTCTCGGGCCGCCCCTCTCCGAACTGACTACACCCTGTGACCTCCTGTATCCAAACTTTGCGAGGAGTTTCGCCCGGCAACTTGCAAGCGGCCTCCCTGCTATGCACTCCTTAGGTGTCTGTCACGAAGGTAAGCTCCTACTATTAGCTCCTCCTCTAACTGTGGGATTATCTATCGCTAATAATAGACGTTTGGCGACAAAGACTTTACTCTTAGGAATGTCGCCATCAAGCTTAGTAGATCGCTCGACCCTTTGACAGAGCAAGAACTAGGTCATCTTTTCGGTCCGGCGCGCACGAGATCGGTCGACCGTTATTTTCCACAGAAGCCGTCACCTGCGCCGCCAAGCTTACTCTGCTGCCGATGGCCTATCTCTCGACTAGAATTTGCATCCTCGACTTTGACCAGGCATTTACAACCGACAACGCGCCCCGCGAGGTCCCCTACATTCCGCCCCATTACCTAGCGCCAGAGTCTATTTTCACCCTTACTAATGGCCCTGCAGCAGATGTCTGGGCCTTAGGGTGCATTCTGTTCAATCTGAAATACCCAATTCAACCTTTCTGGGACTACTTTGCCAGCCATCCTCAGGCGACCGCAAAGTCTATGTGTTACACCTTGGGCCCGTTGCCCAAAGAATGGATGGCATTCCCGTTCCTCGACGGGTGGCCGGTCCACAAGCCACTGGAGCCTAATCTTTCATACAAAACCATCCAGCTCGTTGACAAGAGCGACTTGAGGTGCTCTCTCGAGGAGCAGGTAGGCGACTTCTATGAGCCCTGTCGGCCGGCTAGTAGCAAGAACCCAAGGACTGGGCTTGAGAACTTCTGCCTGCACGTTCCGATGCACGACCACGATGACCACGCGGGAAAAGAAAAGTTCGAGGCCGAGAACACAACACCGATTCGAAAGGAGGATGCAAAGCTCTTCGTCGACCTCCCCCGGAAGATGTTCAACTACGATCACACCAAGCGCATCACGGCAAGCCAGGCCCTGGAGCACCCGTGGATGCAGGAAAGTGGTCAGTCACCTTCACGTTGTGCTCCCAGGTCCCTGACGACGGGCGTACAAAATGCGACCCTCGCGCTTCGAACTGACCACCCTCACAAGACGAGCCAAGCCCCTCAACAAGCCGAACAGAAGACCGCCAAACCCAAAGCCCAACGTCTCGCACAGCAGAAGGTCCAGACCACAGCAGCTACTGGAGTGGCAGACAAGAAAAAGATTGGGCCTCAGAACGAGAAAAGAAGGGACCGCGCAAGTAGGGAGTGAGGGGGAAGGACACGAACCAGAAGTGGCAAAGGAACTTGGAGGACGCAGTGGATAGAAGGCGGTGGATTGGCAAGCGGATGAGTTGCTCGCTAATCGACAACGATTGAAGTTGGAAGAGAAGGAATAGGGAGCGTAGAGAAGACAGACGGGGTGTCTGTTTAGGATTAGGAAGAGTGCAATAAAGTAGTTGGTTCGGGGATCCAAGTGGGTTGCTCGACTAGGTACAGAGGACTATATGAACGGTTCAGTCAGGCCTAATCGAAGCTCTATCCTGCTGGCCAAAATTAGAATGCGCTCTCGACTTGAGAGTTAAGACCATTAACTCTTCCCCCTTCAACTAACCCTATAACAATCTGGGTATCCATTTCCATCGAAATAGCTAAGACCGGAGTCTTGAACTGAGTACATCCCTGAACCGTACAATACAAATGAAACTGGCTGACAAAGGAAACTACATACTGTAGTCTCAGAATCTCGCAGAGACAACAAATCCATGCCAGTAAAGATCGTATGAAAACAAAAGTGCCTCTTGACTCAACCCCCAAGTCTACCTACACAGCCGTTCTACATAAGGGTTAGCAACCTATTACAAGTCAGACAAAACCGGGGATATCTTACCTTGACTCCTTTCCTCCGTGAACTTCCCAAAATGCGAGATAGGGTCCCACTCCTCCCTCTAAACAAAGAGAAACCAAGCGTACAAAAAGAAACTCAACCCCACGCTAATAAAGGTAATAAATGTGAAACTTGCCCCGTCGCTCCCTCTCCTTCTCCCTCCTCCTCCGCCCGCAGCCACAACCCGCCGCATCCTCGCCACACCTACGACACAAATAGGCATGCCGGTGGGTGTAGCGACAGCGCCAGGTGTAGAATGTTACGTAGCGGTGGCAGATGGGACACCAGTCGCGCCACTCCAACCACTCCCTATCGCGGGGCATGGCTGGGAAGTTGGGCATGCTTGGCATGGCTGGCATGGCTGGCATGCTAGGAATGTTGGGCATCATGTTGGCCGACGTGTCTGGTTTGGGCATGGTGGCAGTGCTCTTGATGGGTTAAGGGGATGGGCAGTTGTTCTTGATTGAGATGGTAATGTAACGGCGTGGCCGGAAAGAAGTGAGTGATGAATATGATGTTTAATGACTGAGTGAACACAAAACAGGCTTTGCCGAGAAGACTTGGAGTTACTGTCTTGGGGTCTCGAGATAGCCGGTGCTCTTTGTTGGAAGCGATAAAAAAGAAAGAAGAAGAAACGAACGAGTTGACCGACACACCAGCGCCTCTTAAGTCCGGATCAAGCAAGAATTTAACCTCGCATCATCCTCCCTCCATGTCTGAGGCCGAGTCACAAAAAGCGCCTCCATTGCACAGCTGAGGATTGCAGCTGCAACTTGTTGGCACACCCTCACAGACAAATAGCGTCGGACTTGGACCTTGTAGCTGAGAATGATGGTTTTAAAAGGCTATGGCGGTCATTCAGCTGTTCCCCACACACCCACACCTGTCACACACGTCGGTGTAACACATGTGGGAGGGGCACGTTAAAAGTGCAGACGACCAATCCCTAGCCCCGCGTACCTGTCAGCAGACCACCCTAAACTATGTCGGTCCTGCACGCAGCCAGACCAGACCAAACCCCAACCCACGAATATCTTCAACCAACGAAAAACGAAAAGAACAGCTGCAGCGCACAACCCATCTCAAGTTCTCAACAGTCAATACCCCAACCCCATCAGCGCAGCTGTGCCCACCCCATGGTCCGATCCGCACCATTCCACACGGTATAATACCCCTTGAGCAGCTTATTCCCAAAGATCCACGCCGGCCGCCCATTGATGGGCTCCCGCGCCGGCTGGCCCTGCAACGGACTAGCAAAAATGGCCTCGCAGATTCCCGGCTTGCCGGGGTACTCGCCCGTGTTGATATGCTCCTTCTTGAGATAGACCTCAACCTTGTCGGCGCCGCTGCCCAGCGTGAACCACACCTCGCAGGCCACCCGGTCCAGCACGGCGCACGGCGCGCCCCACGAGCCCTGGTCGTCGATGGGCTTGATCTGGTCCGACATGCGGCCGTACAGCTCGTGCGCCGTCTCCCAGTCGGGCGTGATCATGTTGGGCGTGCCCGTGTCGACGAGCGCGACGGCGTTGGTCGAGTTTGCGAGCTGGTAGCCGCCGAGTTTTGCAGCGGTCACGCCCACGACCCAGCGGTCCCTGCTCTCCGACAGGGGCCAGTCGAGCGGGATCTTCTTGAGCGAGTTGGCCCAGTACAGCGACGGGTCGGTGCCGCCGATGGTGAGCACGCCGTCCCGGTGCGCGTCGCCAACGAAGGAGAAGCTGAACTCGGGACGGGGGAGCTCCCCGTTTTCGACGAGCTGCCAGTACGCAGCCTTGAATTGCTCGTTGGGGCCATACCACGTGTTCATGAGGGTTGAGCCAAGGCCGAAGAGTCCGTCGGGCGGGTGCACGCGCAAGCCCTGGGAGTAGGTGTGGCAGAGGAGGAACTGCTGTTGCAGCGCGCTGTGGCCGGCCATGCGCACCGTGTCCGAGACGGCGGTGCAGTTGGCACCTTCGGGTGCTCCAACGGTCGTGCCAAAGTAAACTTGGAGAGGATATCCCGGCTGGGTCGAGAAGGTGGTGGAGGTTGAGGGTTTGAAGAGGTTATGTTGCTCTCCGCAGTCGGTGCAAGTGTCGCGAGGAAGCAACAGGAACGGCGCGCCCGTGTCAAATATAACTTTGCTATAAGCTGTCAGAGGTGGTCATACGACAAGGTTTAAGCAACTGGCGCTCGACTTACAACTTCTGAGGGGGGGTTCCGACAGTGATGTCGCCATACCATTGCTGCTCGGTCCTTCCTGGCTTCCACACTGTCAAGTCGATGTTGATGGGCTCATAACCACCTCCACCACCTCCATGACGCTTGGGATGGCCCCGTTGAATTGTCGGTTGGTGAGGATCCCACACTTGCTCAGATCCAACCACGGCCATGGCCTGGCTCAGACCAAGATGGAGGCAGAGCCCCGAGAACAGCTTCATGGTGACAGTTGAATGAAGGGGGAAGTCTGCAGTCTTGGTTGATGGTTGCTGATGGGTTACCTATGGAACTCGTTTCCTTTATACTTTTCCTTCGCCAGTGATGCCAACCGCCAAAGTGTCTAGGTAGGAATCATGTCATAATAATTCCTTGCCTAAACTCACAATACTAAGAGAAGAAAGCACACACCACCTTAGCAATTTCTTTCTGCAGACTCTAAGCGCCCACAATGACAACCAGTGCAGGAACAATACTAGTTGATTGGAATGCAAGCTGAGACCTTGCCAGTCTCATCCTTTTTCTGTCTCTTTTTCCAGCCCGCACAGTCAGATGCGCACAGTACAACATGCACGAATGAAAGACGCACCTACCATCCTTTTGCGCGCCAACTGCAGCATCCGCTGTCAATTATTGACAAACCGCAGTCCCTCAGGCGCTTTAGTGTCTTGACTAGCGGACACGCCGAAAGGACTCTGATGAACGCCACGGCCAATTTCAGCTCATCAAAGACTCAAGCTCTGAGTGTGTCGATGGTACTGTCACATTGTGTGACTTGCTGCTGAAACCCCTCTGCTCCACTCTGTGTATGGTGGTTCGAGGAGCTGGTGCCTTGAGCAAATAGACTTCCCCTCTTGCCACTTCCCATTCCGGGATGTCACGGTGGCATGCCAACGCAGCAGTCGCACCTTGAACAGGCGGGACTGGGAAGGAAGGGCCTCCCGGGCCAGGAGAATGTGGAAAACCTTACCTCCTGTCTTTTGCAGGTGGAGCTAGCACCTCTAGAAATACCCAAACAAGACAGTAATTCGATGCCAAGATGAGGATCGCAACTCCCGTCACTCCCTTCCTCTTTGCCATCCAACCAGCCCACGGCATACCGAGTCCCGGGGCCGGGATGCCGCATCTGCAGTACCACCCCAGACACCAGGGCGCCATCGGCACAGACACACCGAGCATACCACCCTACCCGATTCGAGATGCCAATATCTCCCGCCAATTCACGTGCGATTCCCTCGCCTACGGCCTCCTCGCCCAAGACTGCGCCCACATGGCCTCAATCGGCATGTTCGCCCAGGGTCGCAACGACCTGACCGAGAACGGCCGGCTGTGGATCGGGTCCGACGGCGCCAACACCTTCACTTTCATCAACGCGGCCCCCTCCAACATATCCATCACGCTCGTCGTATGGTACAAGCCGCCCGACGACGACCAAGCCAGCTTCATGAACGCGCGCCAGCCGCAGATCAGCTACTCGCTGCCGGAGAAAGGCAGCACCGTCGAGATCTCGGCCTCGAATGGCGTGCCGGGGGGGTGGGCCGCGCTGTACAACCGCTCGACGACGCTGACGGCGTATGGGCAGATTGATAACACGTTTGGCGAGTTCAACTCGGGCAGGTGGGCGACGACGGATGTGTCACGACTCGTCAACATGTCGGGGAACCCCATGACAGTCAGGGTGTTTAGTCGGGAATGGCGCGCGGAGGGTCTAGAGCCGCTCTGTGTCAGCGATTTGCAGACGTGCGCGTATGCGTGCAATGACGGGGCGGTCAATTCGTGTGGTGAGGCGGGCACGTATAAGTTGGTGAATTGCGATGGGCCAAATGCTGAGCAGAGTGCTGATCCGGATGGGAACCCGACGGGCGGCTGTCAGGGATGGAGCTACGGGGGGCATCTAGAGGTCATACTGAGTTAGAGCCTGAGGGTCCGCGCCGCAGAGATCAGCAATGCAATATTATGTATAGCGCTGAGGGGAGGAGAGCTTTATGGCCTGATTTTCCGAGAGTCGAACGCTTTGTCACGCCAGGGTGATCTCGTGGGATGGCATCATGCTTCTATCCCTGCGTGTTCAACAAATATTTGTCGCCATAAAGGGATAATACGAGATTCGAGCTTGGTTGCGACCTTGTTGCAGGTGGTTTAGGGTTGGGGTTTCCCTCCTGGCAAATTCCGCGAGATTTCGGATCATGTCCACGGGTGCTACGGGTCCTTCGGAACTCGGGTGCTCGGATAGCTCCGGGTCCACTCGCTTAAGGCTGACAGGGATGAAGCCCCGCATCGTGTGGCAGGGCTCATCCCGTCTCGGCTCTTGATCACAACAACCGACAAACCCCAAACTCTGCATTCTTCATCATCCACTGATGCAAAATCCTTTTCCATCTGTGAAACCACCTGACACAGGATGAGCGACCCGGAGCGCCAACCAGAGAAAACTGTTCTCACAGAGACAGTTCCCGCACCGGATGCTCCGAAAGAGGCCGACGACGCCCAAAATACGGATACGGTGGCTCCAGAAAGTCCGGCAACTCCAGTGGCCGCCCCATCAGCCCTAGCAGCCCCAACCCCAACTGCCCCAGCAACTGCCCCAGCAACTGCCCCAGCAACTGCCCCAGACGCGCCTGTGGCCAGCGAAACAAAGCAGCCCCCCGTCGCAGAAGTCACCAAACCATCATCAATTGAGGAGCTGTGGAGTCTCGCAAAAGTCACGGCCCATCCCGAAATCTGGGGGGTGACGCTTGCGGACCCCGAGCACCACGTCCCCACCCAGGTCATCCTGCAGAAGTATCTCAATGCCAACGACGGGGACCTGGCCAAGGCCAAAGACCAGCTGACCAAAACGCTGGAATGGCGCGCCAAGACGAAGCCCCTGGAACTGGTCAAGAAAGTCTTCAACAAGACCAAGTTCGACGGCCTGGGGTATGTCACGACATATGTGCACGAGGGGTCCACCGAGCCGGAGGGCAAAGAGGTGTTCACGTGGAACATTTACGGTGGCGCCAAGTCTATTGATGAGACCTTTGGGAATCTTGAAGAGTGAGAAACTCGAATTATGTTGGCAGTTCTTTATCTAACTCTGCTGCCAGGTTCTTGGAATGGCGAGTCGCGCTGATGGAGCTTGCGCTGCAAGAGCTCGATATCTCGACAGCCACAAAACGCATAACAGCTGATTACGACCCGTACAAGATCTTCCAGGTCCACGACTACAAGTCCATCAGCTTCCTCCGCCAATCTGCCGAGGTCAAGGCAGCCAGTGGTGAAACCATCAAGGTCTTTGCGCAAAACTACCCCGAGCTGCTCAAGGAAAAGTTCTTTGTCAACGTCCCTGCCATCATGGGGTTCGTCTACACATTCATGAAGCTCTTCGTCGCCGCCAAGACCATCAAAAAGTTCCACCCTATGTCCAACGGCGGCAATCTCGCGCAGGAATTCGGGGAGAGCAAAGTCTCTGGGTTGGGCGAGAGGCTGCCTGCCAACTACGGGGGAAAGGGTGGGGTTCTGGAGGAACAGGGCAAGGGGCCGTTGCTTGAGTAGAGATAAATCACCTGTGGTTAAACATGCTGGATGTAAGTGCTCTCTTGCTTGGAATTTTGCATCAGTCAAAAGGGCAGTCAAAAATCCGTTCTCTATCTAGTCTACTATTACTAGGGAAAACTGAAATTCATAAATCTTGGGGATCCGCCGGCGTCCTGAGCCACTCTTGCCAAATCGGCGCCACGACAATTTTGGCTGACTAGAGGGAATAAAAACTAAAAGTATGACTCCAAATCGAAGTAGTCGACAACATAACAGACAGCTTCCTCCCTCTCTCCACATCTATCCTTCACACTTCCTGCAACAAAAAAGTAGAACAAATCAAGCCGACGCTGGCAGCTTCGCCACCAACTTATCGCCCAACGCAATCAACGAGCTCGCATTGGTAATGTCCAGCGTCGTCAGCTCAGCACCCAACTCGGAGCGCACCCAATTCCGCAGCTCCACCGCCGCCAACGAGTCCAACCCGTACGCCATCAGCGGCTTCGCCGGTTCCATGGCCGTCTCAAGCCGCAAGATGCGAGTGAACTGCGCCGCCAGCAGCTCCTGCGCCAGCCCCGCAAGCGACGCGGCGTCGGCCCCAGACTTGTGCATCATCCGGAATGCCCGCAGCGTCTGGTCGCCGCCGCTCCCGCTGTCTGCATTGCTCCCAGCACCGGATCCGCCCGCGGTGAAGAGGTACGCGAACCGTGCCTCGCGCTTGAGGTCTGAATCGTCTGGCAGCGGGAACCCGACGCCCGTTACGAGCTGCGCGCTGCTGCCGGCGCTGATAGGCTGGGCGGTTTGCTGCAGGATGGAGAGGTTGAGGATCTGGCGCAGTGTGCCCTCGAGAATGGGCGTCCACTGCCGCTTGTCAAAGTGGCTGTCCATGCCGCCCTGCTCGGCGACGTAGCCGACGTCTTCGATCAGGCCGAGGTCGATGGCGTTGGCCCGCAGCCCGAGTGACTGGCGGTAGGATGCGAAGGCGTCGAGGAATGTGTTTCCTGCGGAATAGTTGGACTGTCCCTTCTTGCCGACTATACCCGAGATACTGGATAGGAGCGTGAAGAAGTCGAGCGGCTGCGCCTGTTCGAGCGACACCCGGTGCAGCGCCCAGGTGCCCTGGACCTTGGCATGGATGGCCGCGTGGTATTCTTCGTGTGTCATGGTCTCGAATGGTTTGTCCTACACGCGTACTTGGTCAGTAATGAAGAATAGCAGGAGGAGCCGGGTCAGCAACTTACACGTAGGATCATGGCGCCTTGGATGACGCCGCCAACGGGAGGCGAGGCCTGCTGGAACACACTGCGCACAAACTCTTCATCCGCTGCATCGCCCTTTGTCTCAACAATCTCGCACCCATATGCCAGGCAGTTCCTCAGCGTCTTTTGCGAAGCCTCGTCGCTGATACCGCTTCGCGAGCACACGATGATTTTCCGAGCACCGTGTTTCGCCATGTGGATGGCCAGGTTTCCGCAAAGACCTTTGAGACCACCCACGATGAGGTACGAAGCATCTGGGCGCAGGGCCAGCTTGCGCACCGCTGGTCGGACGGGCACCTGCACGTCTTCGTCGCCGCTGGAGATGATAACCTTACCAATGTGCCGTCCGCTGCGGATGTATGCCAGGGCAGACGGGATGTCATCGAAGCCGAAGGTGGTGATGGGCTGGATCGGCTTGACATGGCCACCGTTGACCAGATCGAAGATTTGGTCCAGCAGTCTACTCATTGGTCAGTCAAGTGCTGGAGCAGGGGCGGGGACAAGGGAAGCCTTACCTGTCAATAAGAGGCTCTGAGATGTCCTTGGTGTAAGAGAAGTCCATGGCCCGGAATGAGCAGTTCCGATCAAACGGTTCCATCGACAGCGAGTTTCGATCCACAATATCCTTCTTGCCGATCTCGACGAATGTGCCACCGTCGGCGCAGATTCTCCACGACTCATCCAACATCTCGCCGGTCAACGAGTTGAGGATTACGTCGACACCCCGACCGTTTGTCATGCGGAGAATGCTCTTGGCAAAGTCGGTGCTCCGGGATGAGAAGATGTGGCTTGGGTCGATGCCATAGTTCTCAGTGAGGAACTTGCGCTTTTCCTCAGTCCCGACAGTGACGAAAATCTCGGCCTTTTTGTACTGCGCTAGTTGGATGGCGGAAAGACCGACACCACCGGAAGCCGAATGGATGAGGACGGACTAGTCCAAAGTCAGTTGTTTGGCATTATCTTGCAACGAACGGAGCTTCTTACCTGGCCCTCCTTCAAGTTTGCGATGTCGAAGAGAGAATAAATCGAGGCCAAGTAAACAGAGGGAATGGTCGCCGCCTCCTACAGATTTATGTCAGTTGACTTTCCCCATCCAGGACGGGAATATTAGCAACAAACCTCAAAGGTCATCGAGTCCGGAATGACGTGTGCGCGCCCGGCAGGGACTTGAAGGCGGTTCGCGTAACTGCCGTTATTCAAGAAGCACACACGGTCGCCCTCCTTGAACTTGGTCACGCCGGGGCCGAGCCTCTTAACAACACCTGCGGCTTCGTATCCAAGCGTGTACTCGTTCTCGGGCACAATGCCCATCGTCACAGCGACATCCTTGAAGTTGACACCGGCAGCCAAGACCTCGACCTCAACCCTGCCCTCCTCGACGGGGACTTCATCTGTGTCTGTCTCCCCCCATACGAGCCCCTGGAACGTGCCCATACGCTCAGCACGAAGCGACACGGCGGCCTTTGCCCCGTGCAGACTCTGGACCACCAGTTCGGCGCCCTCCCTCTCGGCCTTCCTGAAGGCGTTGATCTCAGCATCAGGCACGACGCGATGCACGTGAATCACACCGTCCCGTTCTGCAAACTCTGCATCGACGAACGTTTTGGACTGGCCACTGCCATCAACCAACGAGCGCAGCACGGCGTCAATGGCCCAACCTGTGGCAGCTCCGTCAGTTTCACCCACGTCCAGCGTCGCCAGCCGAGCGCTCGCGTCCTCCATGCGAACCACACGGAACAGCCCCTGCGCGAGCGCCTTCTCAGGGTTGGTGACGTTGCCAAGTTGTGAGCCCTGCGTTACCCAGAGCAGTTGTTTGCCTGAGCCGGCGAGCGTTTGTACGGCGCTCCACTGGAAAGGTGTTGCCTGTGTGAGCAGGGGATGCCAGAGCTCGTCGAGAATGAGGATGGCGTCGGTCTTGGCTGGGATGACGGCCTGGTTGAAGGCGCTGTGCTGTTCTGTGATCTTCCAGTTGGATGCTTCCAGAGCGGCGCGCAGAGCGACTGGGATTTCGGGCGTTGAACGGGCAAGCCGGACAATGTGAAGGTCTCGCGGAGCTGGGGTTTCAGTTACCTTTGGTGCTTCGAGGATGGACAAGTACGCAGTGAAAGTGTTGTCGACAACGACTTCCAAGACGTTCTGAGAGCCCTGGGCTTTGAGGACACCTGGTAGTCGCTCTGAGGCAATACCTTGAGCCTCCTGGGCAAGACTGGCTTTCAGTTTCTCAGCGTCCTCGGCATCCCCGCTCTCGCTGACGGAACTGGCGGGTGTTCCGGGAACTACAGATCCGGAGGACGACTGGAGCAGTGAGTCATCCTCTCCTGGAGTCCCAGGCGTCGCCAAAGCCTCGGAAACACCATCACTGCCGCTGTTTGACTCGGTGCCCCAAGCCACTTCAGCAGGAGCCGTCTGCACCGAGAGCACATATGCCCGTTCAGCAAGGCGCGGCTTCAAGTTCTCAAGCACCTCGCCCACGCTCAAGTCGAGTTTGTCTGAGGACTTGACAAGAACAAGGTCGTATGCATTCGCCTCCTCAGGCAAGCCGAGCGCTTCCTTGGTGGGATCCAGGAGATGGAACGCAGCATCTCGCCTCTCCTCGTGCTGCGTTTGCGCAGAAACAAGGCTCTTGGCATCATAGGACCCAAAAGCGTACGCCGCATATGCGGCACGCGATGGCGCGTCGCCCCCCTCAAACCACAGCGAAGACGCGTGGGCCAGGTCGAGGTTGACCTCCAAGACCCTCAGCGTGGGCTTTTTATGCGCGATCAGATCAACGACAAGCTGGATCTTGTCGCCTGCTGTAGCTGCCGGTAGACGATCCAACTGGTCGCGTGTCAGGAAGGTAACGTCGGGCTTCCAGGAGATACGGTCGAACGTATGCGGATCAGCCTTCACACCCGTGTCCAGCTTGGCGAAGCGAAGTCCGGAGAGCTGGACAAGCAAAGCGCCGGTCGCCGGGTCATGGACAGAGCAGTTGGCAAAGTAGCTCTTGGCTTCCTCGAGGCGGCCACGGCCTGAGTACTGCGAGTTTGCCACTGACAGGCCCTCCTCGAGGTGTGCTGGGACCTTGTTGATGATGAGGCTATCGATTATGGAAGGCACCACGACAGAGTTCAACGAATCGCGCTCGCCCGCCCACAACGCAGGTGTCACGGTTTGGAAGCACCCATCCAATGCGGCAGGGTGGACCGGATAGTAGGACTGCGGAGACCATTTGGACGCCGGGTCGGTCAGCGAGACGATGCTGCGGGAATGGCGCTGACCGCTGGTCGATTCGACTTGCAGCAACTTCTGGAATGCCGGTCCGAAGCCGTAGCCAATCTCACTCTGGGCCTTGTACCACAGTTGACCGGTCGTAGGGGACTGAAGAGGCTCGGCTTGTGGTGCTGCAAGGGTCTCTTCGACAGGATCCTGCAGGCGAACAAAACCGAAGCAGTGCTCGATCACGAGGTCGTCATTTGACGACGAGACACGGAACTCGTGCCAGTCCTTGCTCCCGACCTGCGGAGCGAGTGACACCATCACAGCGGCGTCTTTACCCTCCTCGAGCACGAGGGCCTTGTCGAACCGGACATTTCGGAAGCGGTAGCAGAGATCATTAGGCGATACCGGCACAAGTGTGTCATTGCCAGCCTCGGCGTCGAGGGCGTGCTTCTTCTGAAACATGGCCTCAAGCGCCATGGCAATGAACCCAGAGCCAGGCATCAGCACGTCCGGGCCCATCTTGTGGTCCTTCAGCCACGGCACGTCGGCCAGGTTCAAGAGCTTTCGCCAGATTGGAGCCTTCCAGGATGTTCCGAGGATTTTGCTACCCAGCAAATCGTGGTTGACATATTTCTTGAAGCGCCAGTCCTTGCTTGCCGCGTTCTCGTGCCAGTACTTGATGGAGTGGTTCCACACATAGTTGGGGAGATCGATGATGGTGCGCGGCTTGTCACCAGTCTCGGTATTGTACTTGTTGACCTGGGCCAGCTCCACGGGGCCGCCAGCCACGAACAGCCGCCCAGCCACGTCATACAAGGCCTTTGCAGCACCTGCACCTCGCGCCCATGCAGCGCAGTACGAGATCTGGGCGCCCTGTCCTGGCAGGGACTTCTTAATCTGCGAGGCTGGGCCGGCAAGCGCACCAGATGGTCCGATTTCGATGAGGAAATTCGGCCCGTTCTCCTGAGACAGCATTGCCCTGGCGGCCTCGTCGAAGCGGACGGGAGAGACCATGTTGGTCTTCCAGTACAGCGCGTCAGCAACGTCTGCCTTGAGAGCGCCAGTGACGGAGGAGAACATGGAAACGGCTGATGATCCGTCGAGCGGGCTCAGCTTGGTGCCCAACAGCTGCTCGTACTCGTCACCAATCACACGCATGAGCTCTGAGTGATAGGCGAGGTCGACCTGGAGGAGTCTGGCAAAGTGGCCTGCACTCTTGATTTCATCCTGGAGGGCCTCAAGGGCTGAGCGCTTTCCAGAGACTGTCAAGCTGCTGGGACTGTTGTAACAAGCAATCCAGGCGCTGCCCTTGTGCTTGGCCAGATATGGTTCCAGCGCCTCGGGGCCCAGGCCCACCGCCAACATGCCGACGTCACCCTCGGCCTCGTGGCGGCGGTTCACGGCCGCGCGGCCGCGATAGAAGGCAGCCGTGATGGCGTCGGCTCGGCTCAGCAGACCAGCCGCATAAGCCGCCGCCATCTCGCCCGAGGAGTGGCCGACCACGCTCTGCGGCTTCACGCCCCAACTCTCCAGCACCGCCAGGATGCAAAGCTGCAGCGCCGTGACCAATGGCTGCGAGAATTCTGGCTGGCGGAGATGTTCCGGCGTGCGTGACTCGGTCAGCTCCTCCACCAAAGTCCACGTAGGAGCGTCTGGCAGGCTCTGCAGGACGCTGTCGAGCTCTTCAAGGATTGATCTTGTCCAGGGGAAGACTTGCAACAGGTCTTTGCCCATCTGCGGCCACTGAGCACCCTGGCCCGTGAAGATGAAGCCGATTCTGGGCGTCTCCGAGTTCTTCTTGCCAATGGTAAAGGCTTGCTCGTTCAGTTCCGTGGTGCGCGTCGTCACAAAGGCGCGGTGGAAGAGGCGAGTGCGGCGCTCCGAAAGCGTATAGGCAAGGTCCGCCAGGCTGACCTTGACCCGCGGATTTACGAGGTGGTCGGAGAGAGTCTTGATGTTGGCGCGCAGAGACGCCTCGTCGTTGGCTGAGAGCGTGATGACTCGGTGTGGTCCATCTTCCTCGTCGTCCAACAGGAACTCGTCATCATCATCGGCTAGATACGACGACACATGGCGCGGGCCCACAAGTGGGAGATGTCCGTCGGCTTGCTCTACCACGACGTGCACATTGGAGCCGCCGTACCCAAACGAGTTGACGCTGGCTCGTCGGATGGCGCACGCCGGCCAAGGCACCTCGGTGCGAGAGGCTTTGACTTTCCAGCCGGCAAAGTCGACTAGGGATTAGGCAGTCAGCTTAGAGTCTACCGAGTCGGCCAAGCAGGACGGGCGGGCACATACTCTTGGGACTGGGGTTCTCAAACGTCGGGTTGCCAGGGATGACGCCCTTCTCGATGGACATGACGGCCTTCATGAGTCCGGATATACCAGCAGCTGGCTCCGCATGCCCAACGTTGCTTTTGATCTTCCGGCCGGGAAACCGCAAGTCAGCAAACAGACAATGTTTTGCTCGAGTCTCAGACTTACCGAGCCGATAATGAGTGGCTTGTCCGCCGAGCGTGTCTCTGAGAATACAGACGCCGCACCCCCGACTTCCGTTGGGTCACCTGCCTGTACAAACATTAGCCCCTTTCCGCGTCACGGCACGACACACAAAGTCGCCAACTTACCTGCGTTCCAGTGCCGTGGCATTCCAGATAACCCGTGTCATTCAAGTTAGTAATGCCCGCATTAGCGTACGCCGCCCGAATGGCCGTCGCCTGCGCCTCAGCACTCGGGCTAGCAATACCAGGCGTGCGCCCGTCACTGTTTGTCGACGTGCCGCGCACAACAGCCCGGATGGGGTCGCCATCGCGGATGGCATCCGATAGCCTCTTGACAATAACCGCACTAACAGCCTCGGCCTTGACATAGCCGTCAGCCGACACGTCAAAGGTGTGGCACAGCCCCGTGGGCGAATGTGCGTTGCCGACAGCCCCCGTGTCCATGACGTGTTCTGGGTTCAGGTACAGGTTGCTGGTGGCGATGATGGCCGAGTCGATCTCGCGCGTCTGGAGGTAGCGGCAGGCCACGTCCAGCCCTATCAGACTGCCGGAGCACGCCGTGTCGATTGTCATGCTGGGGCCTTTGATGTTGAGGAAGTGGCTGAGGCGGTTGGCGAGGATGGCGCGGCCGACGCCGACCGTCACGCCCGCTGGCCTGTCTTCTGGGTCGCGGCTCTGCATGGTGTCGTAATCTGGAGAGTCAGCTTGTTTGTTGTCTTGTTGGTTCATGGATATGTCTCACCTGATGCGTAGGAACCCACGAAACAGCCAACGAGCGCGCCGTTTAGGCTCTCCAGCGTGATGCCGGCGTTCTCGAGCCCTTCGTACACGACCTCCAGCATCTGGCGCTGATTTGGGTCCATCGATATGGCCTCGCCCTTTGAGATTTCAAAAAACGAGGCGTCAAAGTCGGCTGGGTCAGTGTCCTCGAGGAACATGCCGCCGAGTGGCCGCATGGTGCGTGGCTTGAGCGAGCCATCCCAGTGTCCGTCGATGTTGAAGCGGGATTTAGGCACCTTGTTTGATGCAACACCGCCGCGTCTAAGAAAGTCCCATAGCTTGTGGGGGTTGGTGTTGCCGCCGGGGAGACGGCAGGCAAAGCCCACGACGGCCACGGGCTCCTGCGGATACGGCTGGCTGCTGCCCATTGTGTGAGAGAGGCAGATGAAAAAGGTCTGTGATGGTATGTAGTAGGATGCGGTGGTTGTCGAGCCTGGCGTGATGCTTGATTTTATTACACCCCCTTAAACTGCAAATAACCTGAGTCTTCCAGTACCGGGACGGATAGCACGGGGGCTGTTATACTATCATCATCTAGCCCCATCACGGCGTCGGTTGTAGTTTGTACCGGCTGACTTGTACCCAGATTCTGCGGTCTGTAAATCCCGCTCACCGATTCCGAGGCTATGTTCGACATCGCAGGTGTTGCCGGTTTCGTTGAAACCTACAATCACCGCACGTGGTGTTGAAGTTCTCGGTTAACAAGCATAATCCTCGGGACTACATCGCATGCATTCCGCAATCTAAGCTTATCTCCGGTTGTTTACACTACATATGCGCATCAGGGGCGTCGCTGTTACCCTACCGGTAATACATGTACGGCATGTCAGCGCCTCCATCCCCAACACCGGCATGACCCAACGTTATCTGACGCATGGTAATTGGTATGCGTGTCAAGGGGATCAAGGTTGGATTGGGGTGACGCTGCATCGTATCTATGCAGTGGGATCTCACCTCATTGATATATTATGGTGCATTGCATATTACCGGCTGATGGTAAGTGGGCCACTTAGGATGGTTAGGTAGTAGTCACGGTAAGGTGTTGCATATCGGGATATCTCCCTGCCGTCTGACAGTGTACGGCATTTGCAGATCCATTGCATCACGGGATTCACCGGGTTTCCGTGTTGTTTCTGTGACAAGAGAAGCTTTTACACGGCAGAGTCGTCGATGCTGCCATAAGTCTCAACAGAGTCTAACTACTCTTTCCGAGGCACACAGCAAATTGAATCCCCCCTCGTCATTTTCTGGTTCCCAGCATCCCTCCCATCTAAATCACCATGCCGTCGGCAACAACGAGTTACGAAAAGGTGGAATTCAAGACGATTGACGGGGCCATCATCCGAGGATGGTTCTACAGAGCGGCCGGGCAAGCGCCTGTCATAATAATGACACCCGGTGTAAGTGCTTTTGATTCTCCCGCGTGTCGAACAGTGACTGACGATTGTTGCAGTTTAACTGTGTCAAGGAGATGCTTTTGCCAGACGTTGCGGAGTGGTTTCAGGGCCGCAGCTTCCATGTCCTTATCTACGACCCACGGAGCATCGGCGACAGTGACGGCCTCCCAAGAAACCAGATCAATCCCCTCCAACAATCCGAAGATCTATCCGACATTGTCACTCATGTTTCGGCATTACCCGGCGTCGATAGCAGCCGCATCCTACTCTGGGGCATGTCCTTTGGCGGCACTGTCAGTGGGTGCGCGGCGGCCGTCGACCGACGCGTCAAAGGGCTCGTCATGGTGTGCCCGATCCTGCGCTTCTACGACAACAACAAGCGCGACAAGGCGTTTGCGCTGCTCACCAAGGACCGGCAGTCGCAGCTGCGGGGCAACGAACCGCTGACGCTGGCGCCCTTCAACAGCAAGGGCGAAAACCCCATCGGCATGGCGGGCTCGGGCGGGCCGGGAGGTCTTGAGGCGTACCAGTTCATGAACGCCGTCATCGACCGTGGCGCGCCCAACTTCCGCAACAAGATCACGCTGCAGAGCTACCACAAGCTGGCCATGTGGCGGCCGAAGGAGTTGCTGCAGGAGATGCTGGACACGACGCCCGTCATGGTCATCACGCCCGAGCTGGACACCATGTCGCCGCCCGAGGACCAGAGGGCTCTCTTCGACGCCTTTCCGCAGCAGAAGGAGTTTTTCCTCGCCAAAGGCAAGGGTCATTTGACTGTGTTGAGCGGAGAAGGCTCCGAGGACATTCTTCTGGCGCAGGAGGCATTTTTGAGGGCAGCTGCCGAGGGGAGATTGAAGAGATGACATGCGCAGGCTGTAATGGAGGTTGGCACGGACAGTGTGTTGGGCTAGACTGCTTCATTACTTTATCCCATCAAATAAACCACGTCTCAAAATTATCTGTCAATGGATTGCGCATAATTCGGTGCTTGCCATGATTGTCCTTGAAATTTCCACGATCCCAGCGCATGGCATTCCCATGCTTGCACCTACCCTACCTACTACCTCGGTAGTATTGACCGACAGCATGGTTGATCGTTTGGAAGGTGCTGACTAGGCTGCAACCTCTCCAGTTGGCTCCAACGCCATCGTCCGATAACAGGAAGGAGTGTGCCGTGCTGTTGCTTCCCGGCTTCCGGCCCGAATTTTGACAGTCGCGGCCGGGCCTTGTGGCGTAGCCCCTCGTCAAAGGTGCTGGCGTGCTGACATCTGACATGCCGTTGTGGGCACATTCCTTCCAGAAGTGTTCCACTACGGGCGCTAATGCAAGGTCATCTTACCGTGCATACAGCCTTTCAATGCAGCCAGTCATCCTCGGTTACCAAGCATCTGGAAGGCGTGAAGGCGTAGCCGTTTCCCGCCGTTGCAAGTTGTGGTACGTACCACGAAGCTCTGAGTCTTTTCGACTCGGGTACAACTTCCAAGTCACACTGTCACAAAGTTCCAATGACAAATCGGCCCCGGAAGGCAGCAATTGAATCGCATTTGTCAACAGTGCCTGCCCTGATGACCATGCATGTGTTTCACACATCATAGGTACCAAGGTACTTATCCTGTCGGTCTTCGGACTTCTTCCACATATTTCACACGAACAACCAAGAGCCCAAGACCCTGTCGATTGCAGCCCACCATCCATTCCATCAACCGCCTTTGGGAATTTTATCCGAATTTCCACTAGTCCCCGTCGCAATCATGGCCCCGACAGTCGTGCTTATCACAGGTGCAAACAGAGGCATCGGCCTCGGAATCCTCGAGCTGTACCTTGCCCGACCCAACCACACCGTCATTGCGGCAGTCCGCGACGTGGGCCACGAGTCGGCCAAGAAGCTCGGCGCGCTGCCAAGGGCTGAGGGCACCTCGCTGGTGCTGCTCAAGATCGAACTCACGACCGCTACCGATCCCGCCGACGCCGTGAAGGTGCTGTCGGCCGAGCATGGCATCGACCACATCGACATCCTGGTTGCCAATGCGGGCATCGCCCTGAAGTGGGTCAAGGTGTCCGAGGTGACGCCCGACGACATCCAGCAGCATGTCAATGTCAATGTCCATGGCTTTGTCCTGCTCTATCAGGCCTTCCTCCCCGTGCTGCAGAAGGCCAAGCAGCCGAAATGGGTCACCATCGGCTCGTCTGCCGCCTTTCTCACGGTATGTTTTCCGATCTGCCGTTTTTGGATATACTAGTACTTTTGCTAACTTTGGGTTGCAGTGAGTGATACGATGCCCCGATGCGAGCTAGCCAGATGTGTTGCTGACAACAGCATTTCCGCCCCCACACAGGAACATGATCCCCATGAAGAACGCAGCTTACGCCCCCACCAAAGCGGTGCAGCACTGGCTCACCAAGGCGATCCACCTCGAAGAGCCCTGGCTTGCCGCATTCCCTGTTGATCCTGGGTAAGCTTCTGCCGTCCCCACTCGGCTCGGGAATCATTTCGCTAACGCCGCGGCACATAGTTGGGTGCAAACGGACCTGGGCAACCGCGGGGCGGACGCGTTTGGGTACGAGAAGGCGGCCATTACGGTGGACGAGAGCGCCAATGGTATCATCAAGGTCATTGATGCGGCAACCCGGGAGACGCACAGCGGCAAGTTGTGGGTGTACAAGGGCGAGGAGGTGCCATGGTAGACGGGAGCAGGTTGCGCGATGAGGGGTAACATCATGATATACCGTGGCACACGCAGCATAGTAGCTGGCGCCAAGCTGCATTAAGGCCCGTACGAAGATAAGTTGGGAGGATGGGGAGCAATATGAGTAATAACCTCCGTTACAGCTACTCGGATATCACCTGCAACGATGCCTGTCTTGCCTGTCTTGCCTGTCTCGTCCTCACAACAGGGCACAACAGAGAGCAATTAATGAACACAGCTTTGTCAACTGCCGCAGCATCGGTATATATTTAGCTCAAGTAGGTGAATAATCCAACCAACGCCTACCAAATCCCGCTTCGGTATGATAGGGAAGAACCAACATCGAAGAATCAAAAAGCGATGTCGTCTAACTCTTGTCTGTCAAAGGCCAATATTTCTGTGGTAACTTTTCTGGCACCTCTAGTCGAGGGACTAAAGGGTGGATAAGCTACACTTTCATAATTTGTAACTTAAAAATTGCCAGTTAACTACCCAAGTGGTAACTTTTCAAGCCCGAGAAGACTGTAAAACTTATGCCGCCTGACCTTATCCGTAAAAGGCGAATTGGGTGTCGCTAATTTTTTAGTTGACATTTTTAAGGACTAGGGGGTCAGCCTATATAGCGTGTGTGGCTTGACGGGAAGCGACTGTCGCAGGGAGGTACTCAGCGAGCAAGACCTAACAATTTCTCAGTGCATCATTTTTGGCGCCTCCGCCGTCTGCGTTTTTGGCCAGACAAATCAGAGGCGACAGCATGGTCCCACATTTGCTGGTCATTTTCCGGCCACCAAATGTGGGTCCTTGATTGATGATGTCGTTGGCCTGCCTTCCAGCATACTTCGTACAAACAAACAAACAAAACTCGGTTTCACCCAGTTGCATTGAGGGAAAAGTTTTGAGCACGAACCATGGTTCCATTTCAGGCGCGAGTCCCTCTTTCCTGCGCGACTTCTTGACCTGTTTGTGCCAATAGACTTGTTGATGCGAGAACACCAAAGTCGGGCATTCGACGCTTCTTCAACCATGTTCATTTGCGATTTGCTCGATGTTTTTGACCAGGAGCGCCACGTGGCTAGCGGCACAAGCTGTGTGGCTGCTCAGTCTGGCGCCCAACGAACCGCGTCGAAAACACTGCACTCGACATTTCGACAAAACCCTGCATCTGGGAGCACCGCTTCGTTAACCCTGCAAATCGACATCCATTCCAGATCGTGACGCCATGGAGGCGGTGGGATCCGCAGCGAGCATCATCGCTGTGATCGATCTGTCCGCAAAAGTCGCATCTCTTTGCTTTCAGTACTCCTCCGCTGTCAAGAATGCCAGGTCTGATGTCGAAAGACTGCA
>FSTF01000051.1_pt1 | contig 20982 bp, 13 predicted proteins | sample 1637001 | NCBI WGS metagenome assembly FSTF01 (sample SAMEA3914816, study PRJEB12502) | metagenome | biome: forest; material: soil | place: USA | collected 2011-09-16 | depth 0.3 m
GGAGGGTTTGGGTGGTTTGGGAGGGATGGGGATGGGGAGGGTGCTGCCGCCGGTGCCGGTGCCGGTGCCGCTTCCAGTGCTGCTACCCGCGCCGCTGGTGCTGCCGCCATTGCCGGTGCCGGCGGTGCCGTTGCCGGCGCTGCTGTCGCCGCCGGTGCTGCCCGAGCTGGACTTGTCCATAAAGTACGTGTACAGATGATCCAGGTCCCAGTCGCCCTGGTTCGCCGGGTCGGCCGACGGCGGAAAGTAGCCGATCAGGCCGTCATAAGACCGGTCCGAGTCGCCCAGCTTCATCTTAAAGCTGTACCCCTTTGCGCCGTCCCCGCCGTCGGGATCCCACTGCTCAAAGCTGTCGTCCTGGTCGGGGTGCGACACGCGCTTCAGCAGCGTCTTGGGCGGGTCCTGGCCGCCGCCCCAGCTGCTCCAGTTGCGGTTCTCCTCGGTCGCCAACTCCAAGCTCCAGCCGGCGCTTACCAGGGCCAGCGGCTTGCCGACGATGGCCGACGCGTACGAGGCGTAGGTGGCGGGCGCGTGCGGCAGCGTCTTGCCGTCCTTGTCGGTGTCGAAGCACTGGTTGACCATGTCGACGAAGCCCTCCAGGTAGCTAGTGTCGTCGCGCGTCGCCAGCCGGTCGATGAGGTAGTCGAGCTGGCGTACCTTGTTGTCCTTTTTGAGGTCGGTCAGGTTGCGCGGCGGGTCGAAGGGCAGCCACCGCGGCTGCGCCGAGGTCCCGTGCGCGCCGCCCACCCGCACCTCGCGGTAGAAGGTGCCGTCGTCGAGGAAGATCTGCAGCCCGTAGTCGGCGTAGTTGATCACGAGCCAGCCGACCACGGGGTTATCCCAGTCGGTGCTGGACCGCCAGGACGGCTGTGTCGTCTGCCCCGAGGCCGAGGAGTCATCGTGCAGCAGGAACTTGGCGTTGAGCCGCGCCGGCTGGTTGATGGCTGGCGGCAGGCTGATGCAAGGGCAGCCGCCGCTGGCATCCAGAGCCGCGACTATGTTGGGCCGCGCGGTCGTGTCGGCGGGGCTGATGTCGCCCACGGTCCCCGGGAAGAAGGTGTCGGAGAGGGCCGGGTACAGCGTCGACATGGCACCGCCCGCCTTCCGCGGGCCCGGGTCGATGGCGCAGATGGCCTGGCCGAACTTGTCGACAATGTTCATCTTGGTGAAGACGAGCTGGCCGTGCGTCACGGGCTTCATGGGCGACGCGCTCTGCGGCGTGGGCAGGTCGCCGTAGGGCGTCGCCGACGTCGACGCGTCCATGCGCGACGCCAGCTGCCGCCCCGTCACCCCTCGCGGCAGCACGGCCGGGATCAGCGCGTCGGCGGCCTCCTGGATCACCAGGGCCTTCTTGTTGGGGAACTTGATCAGCGGCTTGACGTGGTTGCCCTCAGCCACGGTCACCAGGTGCGACGTCAGCCCCGTCATGGGGAACGAGACGATCTCGAGATCCTTGGCCGCGGCCATCATGGTTTCCTGCTTGGTCAGGTCGAGGCCGTAACCCGTCAACATTGGGGCCGGCGTGTTTTGGAATATCTGGTCCAACGTCGCCGCCAGGGTCGAGCCCGCTTCCGGGAGCAGGTAGTTGCGGCCCGAGACCTGGCGGATGTCCGAGATGTTGGCCTTGGAGAGGTCGACGCTGCCGTCGATGCCATAGTGGACGACCGACGCGCCCCAGTCCGAGTACCGGTTGAAGCTCTTGAACTTCCAGTAGTTGTCGAACGGGATGTCGTAGTAGAGGGCCTCCCACTCGACAAAGATGGGCCGCCACGGCTGCGTGCTCTGCCACAGGTCGCGGCTGCGCGTCTCGGACCGGGCGTCCTCGTCGTGGAACCAGGGGATCACTTGGGTGCCCGTGAGGTTGGCCGTCTTGGCCGTGTTGCTGTACGTGTCCTTGCGGAGGTAGAACCACTCGCTGAGGAGAGCGCGCATGGAGCCTTTGAGCTCGGCCGGGATCTTCTTGACGGCCATGATCTTGTCGAAGAAGGCACCGCAATTTTCCCAGCCTGTGGCAGTCTCGCCGCCGATGGCCGGCACCGGTGGCTGGGCGGTGTTGGTGGGCGTCAGGACCTGGTCGTCGAGGCGGACCTGCACCTTGTCCGAGAAGTCGGCGTCCCATCCCTGGGCGATCTTGGCAAACAGCAGCGTGGGGTCCCGGCGCTGGAAGAAGCGGTCGCAGGTCGCCTGGGCCAGGCGCGACGAGTCGGAGCCCTGCGTCAGCTTCGACTTCAGCTTGTCGAGTGCGTCGGTCAGCTGCGCCCTCCTGCCGCCAGGCAGGGCGAGCGCGTCGAGCCGGTCGTTCCACTTCTGAAACCGGGCCTGGTACTCGTCGGTCTTCATGCCCTCGAAGAAGCCAGACACAAAGTTCCACCACTCGGCGAACAGATACCACTGCTTCAGCACGACCTCCCGGTCAAGCGTGTCAACGGCCTTTTGCGTTGCATTGACGTCGGCCAGCGTCGCGAGGTCGGCCGGCAGAGGCACGGCAAGCGCACCGCTGCTGCTGCTGTCCTGCTGCTTGAGCTTCCACTCGGTGCCGCTGTCGAACTTGTTGAAGGCCTGCTCGTACTGCTCGTCGGCAGCGGCCTGCAGCCCGTCGACGTCGTCGTCCTCGGTCTGGTTGAGTAGCACCTGGATGCGCAAAAGATCTTGCTCTAGGTCGCCCATGGCGCCCGTGTCGGCGTCACGGCCCTGGTGGGCGCGGCAGTAGGTTAGCAGGGCGTCCATGGGCGTGGTGCCGACGGCGATGGAGTGGCTCGCCGATAGCTGCTGCCCGGCCGTCTCGGCCAATACCTTGTCGGGCGTCCAGTGCACGTCGCGGTCGAAGGCGACGTCGTACATGCTGGCGTGGCATAGCGTCCGCGAGCTGGCCGGCTTGCCCACCCACGACAGCGCCTTGCCCGACTTGGCCTCCTTGAGCGTCATGTTTAGTGCGCCGAGCCGGTCCGAGTGCATGGGCGTCTTGGCCGCCGGGTCGGTCGGCGCCGCCGTCTGCATCGGGTCGTCGCCGGCATCCGAGTGGAAGCCGATGACGTGGTAGTCGGCCACGGCTGCCTCCAGCTGCTTGGTCGCGTTGCCGTCGACGTACTGGAAATTGTCCACGATGGTGAAGACGTTCATGTTGTGCTGGGTGAAGTCCGGCAAGAGCGGGTTTGTCGAGGCTGCATTCCGAGTTAGCGGCTCAGTCGGAGAGGAGAGTAATCACGGAGGACAGGGCCATGTTGGACATACCTAGCACGTGGAGGTCTATGTGTGGCAGGGCGTCCGTGTTCGCTGTGTCCCAGGAGAGTATGGGCAGCTTCATGCCAATGAAAGTCTCGGCCTGGCCTTCGATCAGGTTGTCCCCGTTGGAGTTCATGTCTTCGGGGCTGACGCTAATAAAGGGGGTGACGTCGACTTCCAGATCGACATCGTCGCGCAGCGTGTTGAGGTTCCTGACGCAGTCCGACTCAACGACCCACGACTCGTACTGGGGGATGGGCGCCTTCAGGGGCCGGATCTTGCTCAAGTCCAGCCGCCGCGTGACGATCCAGCGGTTCGGCACGGGCCGGAAGTCGGGCGCCTCGGTCATGCTCACTTCCGAGAGATCGGCGGGAAGCCGGGTGCTCCGAGCAGGATAGCCTTGCTGCCATGTCCGACGCCGTGTCAACGCAGCCAGAGGCTGTGGCTTCGGCGGGCGGGGGCACCTACAAATCGCTTGCGCTCGGAATGGGCCTGCGGATCGGCCGCATTCTGGCTGGCGTCTGCGGACGGATCATTGTTCCCGACGGCAGAAGATCCGATGCGGTAGAACTGAGGCAGTGTCCAGTGGACGTAGACGCCCAATCTCTTCTCCAGGAGCGCGCCCGAGCCGAGGTCGGTGAGGCGTGGGTTGAGCTTGGCTGGCGACACTGAGTGCAAGTCGACATGGTCGACGAGGTCTGGCTCGATCAAGTGGTCGTTTCCTAGGCGCATAAACGTGTAACTGCGGCGACTGGTGAGTTCGTGTCCACGCGGGGAGTCATGACGGGATGAGGGGTGAAGACCGACTTGGGCTGTGTGATGGGCCCGATCTTGTAGTGGTTTTTCTCGTCGCAGCAGTTCTCCCGCAACGTGAAGCAGGACACCGCCATGGGTGTGAGGACGACATCGTTCGCCATGACTTGGACTGTCCCGTCGCCAACGGCGGCGTGGTACTCACTCTCACGACCACGGGGTTTGGTGGTTGCCGGGTTGCCCAAGGCTTGCACAGCGCTGGCCCGGGAACTAATTAGGGTCCGAAATGACGGCACGACCGAGAAGGAGACTATTCCTATCAGAGTCAATAAGTGTGACAAAAAAGAAAAAGATGGCTATTGTTCTTATCGAGGCTCGCTGGCTTCTCTCGTTCCCCGTCCAGTAACAAGCTCAACAACACCTCACGCGCCTAGTCTACAGCGGTATTAAGCCCTGCAGGAGGGGTGGCTCCGGGGCAGGTCTGGCCACTTCGGATGGATGGCTGGTGCAACGTTCTGGGCTGTTCTGGAGCCGCTAGCGCCGTCGCACGAGCGCATATTGCTCGCCGCTTTTACTGTGGACAGCGCACGGCACTTCAGGGCGGGTCTATTCCGGACGCCAACCTCAGCCGTCGGGCTTGTCCCTCGCTTGCGCGACTGTGACACTGCGAATCCGAGTACACGGCAGAGCTTCGTCTCCGCACGTGGGGGGACATCGCTTGGCAGTGTAGCACCAGGGCAATGTACGTACAGACTACCGACTATTGAGGGCATTCACAATTTACCGAGGCACTCGCAAGCCGTAGTTGTAGCCCCATACTGCATACTGGGCTCGGGTCGACACTGCAGCCACGACTGGCGACACAGTCAGTTTCGACGTGCAATCCTCAGTTTCACCGTCTCACGCATCGTCTCGAGCATGGCGCCGTCCGTGGTCCCCCCGCGGCACCTGGTGCTCCGGAACCTGGCAACGGCGGCGGCGGCGGCGGATCCGGCTCCGGTGGTGGCGGCCGACCGCGATTTCATACCGCCGCCGGCTCCGGGCGACATGAAGCTGTACTCCTTCTACGAGCCCTCCCTCGTCGCCGGCCCGACCTACTCCATCACTGTCAGCCAGGACGCCAGCGTTCCTGACGGCAAGGGAAACACGGCCGCCCACCAGCCGCTGCCCCTGAACCCCAAGACGCCCGACGACCCCAAGGATTACGTCCTCAGCCAGACCCAGACGTTCCAGGTGGTCGCCCCGCGGTTCCGCATCGAGGACAAGGACATCCACAGCAGTTATCCTCCCCAGGGCCATGCCGACCAGCCCAACATCCTGCCGCATATCGTTTTCAACGATGCCCACCTGCCGTGGGAGCGCCGGCCCGCGGAGCAGTCGCCCGACGAAGGCGACATCCTGCCGTGGCTGGCCGTATTCCCCTTTGACTGCAGCGGGCCAAGGGGCGAACTGCGGCTCACCACCGACCAGCTCACGGGGTCGTCCCCGGTCTACACGCCCAAGGCCACGGGCGCGTCTTCGACCCCGCTCCAGCAGACGGCGGCATACACGCTCCAGATGACGGTTCGCGAGTACTTTGACCTGCCTAACTCATCCAAGGGGACCAAGATCCACGTCCCTCCGCTCGCCGTGACGCCCGACTCGGGGTACAGCGATACCGACGACGGGCCTACCCAGGTCGAGGTCATCTTCATGTCGGCCGCGCTCTTCAAGGACCTGTTTCTGATCTACGCAGATACGAAAAGACCCGATCTGACTCCGTTCCGGTACCTGGCCCACGCGAGGAACGTAAACACGGCAGGCATGACGGCGTCCGGGATTGACGACACCGGGCTTTTTAGCGTGCTCTATTCGAAAAGAACAGGGCCTGCCGGTGAGGAGAACTCCCTCTTGGACTGGTAATAACGCAGAAGCGGCTGATCCGAGTGCATATTATCTTGACAGATATTGCTCAAAACTCGCCTCCGCGGTCACAGATCGTCCACATGATCTCACTCGAGTACGTGGATAAGATGGACCCTGCCTTGATATACGACGGCGACCTCGTCGCCTTCATTTCGCTTTACCACTTTACGTATCTGTGCCAGCCACCACTCACAGTGGATTTCGTCGACAGTAAGTATACGGTCTGACGATTGTTTACGGGGGGCATGCTGATACAACCTGCTAGCTATGGCCGCCATTGGGCGACAGGTGAACGACAAGGTGGTCCCGCGGCCGGCCGGGGGGAGTCTGCAGCAGAGCTGTCTGCTGCGCTGCCCCGACGGCGTACTCGGCGCTGTGCAGGCCCAAATCGACAAGATCGACGTGGGCCTCGAGATCAAGCTTGGGGCGGCCAAGATGGCCAAGATTCAGTCGGTCATGCTCAACCGGCTGTCGAGCGGCTTCACCATAGTTCGGTACAGGGCCTCGACGGGCGAAGAGACGGTGGCCTGGAACCGCGGGCCCCTGGCGCCGGCACGGCCTCCGTCGCCGCCTGTCAGCGACTGGCCGCTCGCCTCCAACAACGGCCAGGACTACCAGATTTTCGACCGTGTCCTGGGCGCGATGGACGTGTCCTACTCGACAGCCTGGCAGGTCGGGAAGCTGCTCGCCTGCTCCGACCTCGGCTTTGTGGCCGCTCTGACGCGGCACCGAACGGCCCTGCACCAGGCCGGCGTGGCTGCCTCGTCCGTGGCCGCAGCGACCCAGTCCATCGGGCTCAAGAGCAAGGCGGATACGATGAGCTCGTTGGGCGATTCACTCACAACTATCCACCAGCTGACTGCCTTCGCTCCGGCAACAGGCGGTGGTGCAAACCAACTTAGCCCGAGCCTCCGAGAGCGATGGAGCCATGCTCATGCCGTCCCCGAGGTGACATCCACCCTTTCTTCGAACAAGGAAGCGTTCAAAGCCGCCGTCACCTTGTCGGCACAGACAGCCGCATCAGCGGCGGGCAGCAACGGAACCCAGCCCTTCGACGAGCTCTCGCCGGCCAACTCGGCCGACTGGGCCTTCATCCACACGTGGCTGCTCGACAAGATGTACCTCAGCGGCATCCCGTCGCACTATCTGATCGGGGACTCGAGCTTCCTCCCGGCGGAAAGCATCAGGTTCTTCCACGTGGACAAGAACTGGGTTGAGTGCATGCTGGACGGGGCGCTCAGCGTCGCCAACCATCTCTCGCGCGACAACGACGCGGTCCGCGCCGCTATCAAGGGCGAGATGGATCGCTATCTCACGACCAAGCTCAAGGATAGCGCCGGCAACGACTTGCACTACCCGCAGGTGCCCACCTTCGGTTTCTTCCTGCGGTCGGCCGTGGTCAAGGTGTTCTCGGACCTGGTGGTCGAGGTACCCTATGCGAGCGACGCGGCAGCAGCATCGCGAGCGCCCATCCTCGTGCAGAAGCACATGGCGCCCGACATCCTTTTCGTGCTGCTGGACCGCGTACCTGAGCAGCTCCACAAGATCAAGTTCTCGCAGCCGCCGCATCAGCAGCGTTTCAGCGCGGGGCACTCGGTGTTTCCCAACCGCATCGAGTTCTCCTTCTGCAAGGTGTACCCGAGCTACGCCGAGGCCGACAATCCGCCGAAGGACAGCTTTGACGACCTGGACGAGGCCTCGGAGGTGTTCCAGAGGACGGGCGACAGCTCCGCCATCTACAACTGGAAGACGCAGTGTCTGGACCTGGAGTACATCAACACCTTCTTGTTCTCCAACACCACAACCCCCAAGGGCAAATTCCTCACCAACCTGGCTATGAAGCCGGTGTACGAGAAGCTCAACTACTCTCTCAACAGCGCCATGCTCAGCCTGCAGCTGTACGACCGCATCCACTACCTCGAGATCGCGGCGCCCGCCAGCGGACCATCCGTGAGCGATGCGGACACCCCGTACGCGCTCCGATTGACAGCCGCGACAACGACGGATGCTGCGAAGTCCGACACAACAGGGAAGTCCGATACGGCAGGGAAGTCCGACACAGCAGCGAAACCCGATACAGCGGCGAAGCCTGGTACAACCGCGACTCTCGCTGCGGCGATGTCCGCAAAGACAACCGCGGCTCTCCCCCTGGCCGCGGCAGGCTCAAGCAGCCCCTCGGCCAAGCTGCTCGCGCAGCCCGTTCAAACGGGCTTCACGTCCCCGCTCATCAAAGCCACCAGCCCCGTGCAGGCCCGGACGACGCCGCTCCTGCGCGCCCTGGCAACAACCGCGGGCGGCAGCCCCGGCAGCGGCGGTGACGACCCCAACGCGCCCGCCGCCACCATCGACGCCTGCTTCCAGGCCGCCGTGTACCCGTCGACGGTGCCCTACGTCAAGGGCCAGTCCTTCGTCTACGTCGACACGCCGTACGTGCCCGACCTCATCTTCAGCGTTAACATCCTCCCCGGAGCGCTGGCGCCTCGCCCCGCCGGCGCCGGCCCGCTGTACCTGCGTTACGTCCAGTTTACCATTCCTCTGGGAGATGAGAAGGACCGTGTTAAGGTTCCTGCCGTCCCGACGCCCCTCACGGGGTTGGGGCTGACGCCAGCGAGGGCTTCGGCAGCTGGCCGGGGCCGCATGTTAAGCAACCAGCGCTGGTGGGTGTTTTTCTTTTGTTTTCTCGTTCCCTCTTTGATTATCCCTTGGCTGACTTCTGTGTCAAACCAGGGTCGTGCACCTCGACTCGTCCAGCTCGTACCTCATCGTGCGCATCATCCCGCGGTCGCTGCAGCGCGCCGTACTGCTGACCGACAACCGCCGCCTCAGCTTCCGCCTCGACGAGGTCGACCTCGCCGGCCTCGGCGTGCAGCCGGTGCCGAGCCCGGACCGCCGCCGGGACGTGGGGAACGTCTCCATTGTCATGAGAGAAGAGTATGGCTACATCAAGTCCTGGACGCCCAAGATTGTGTGGCAGCGCCAGGGCACGGCTACGCATCGGATCCAGGTGGCGAGGAAGAAGGGATGGACGGGGCCGTGAGGAAGAAACGAAACGGTCTCGGAACGATCGCGAAGTAGTGACGCATCTGGCAGTGCAATACGATGTTCTCATTACATATTAGTATTTGGCTATTTGTCTGTTGTGTCTTGGATATTATATCCCAATCACCGCTCGAAAGGAAACACATCCGGAACACGTTTTCGCCCATTTTCGCCCGTCCAACACCCGATTTACTCCTCTCTTCTGCTGCCAGTCCGTCTACCATCTCACTCACCCCGGTCCTCACAGCCCCTTCACGCCGAACCCCGTCGAGCTCACAAACGCACCGAGCGCCGCACTCAGCCACGCCACGCTCGAAAACGCCAGCGCCGGCGTGCCCATATACCACCGGCCCTGGTAGGCATCGACGTCATCTCCCGCCGTCGGCCTCTTATCCGACACATACGTGCTGATCCCCAGCGCCTGGGCCGCGACCAGACACAGCGCGGCCACCAATCCCAAGAACCCCGCCAACCACGCCACCGCGGGCGCCGCCCACACCACCGCCGACGCCGCAGCCGTCTGCCCGTCCTTCTCCTCCATCACAGCCGCCGCAGCAACGCTGCCCCAGGCCGCCTTCCACCCCAACACGGCCGCGACGAACCCAGCCAGCACCGCAACCCCGACGAGCACGGCGCCCGCGACGTACAGCTCCGCGGCCTTGACGCTCTTCTGGCAGAACTGCGTGTTGGGGAACCCGGCGCCCTGCGCGGCGTAGCACGCGTCCATGCCCTTGCCGCCGAGGTAGTCGACGCGCGAGCAGTTCTGCTGGAACGAGGCCGGGTCGTCGACGGCGGCGGCGCCGTCCGAGGTCGCCGGGCAGTGGTAGAAGGGCGAGGCGTACAGCTGCACGCCCGACGCGGTCGAGTTGGACGTGTACAGGTCCGAGACGGCGTAGGACTGGTTGTACAGGGTTGCGAGGGTCAGGGAGAGCGAGATGATGAAGAGGACCGGCGGGAGGAGGAGGGTTGCGAGAGAGAGGATGCGGACGGCTAAGGGCCGCGGAGTGGTGCCGCCTGAGGGGGTATGGTGGTTGTTGTGGTGGTGGGCCATGGTGGATTGGGATTGTTGGAGGATGGCGCAATGGCTGGCGTCGCGGGATGAGGGTTGGGAGGTGTGCAGACTGTTGGTTGTTCTGGCCGCTGCGGGGAGCGGAGGGAAGAGAGTCGACTGCCCGAAACTGCCCGCTCTCGAGTGGGCGACGGGAGGGAGAGAATTCTGGCGCGAAGAGCTGGTGAGCTTGGCGTTCACATGGCGGATCCGCGTATTCGGCCGTCCAGGTGACGCGCTGGGGACGCAATAAACAACGGCCGGTGGCGTCTGGGCCCTGCAGCGTTGCGAGTGGCTGGCTGAGGTTGAGCTGAGCTCCCAGCGCATGGTAAGCTCTAAACCCGGTTGGTGTGGGCACGGGGGTCCCGCCCTCGCCGCTTTAAGCCTCTGCCGCCCCGTAGCAGCGCTCTGGCCTACGACTGTCGACCCGGCCGGAACCAGGTCCGGCGCCGACCTCGCCGCGCTCTTCACAGGCCCCTTGCCCCCCTCGCATGGCATGGCCCGTGTCAGGCATTGAGCGACGGTGGCCGCGAGAGGCCCTCGCAGAGCAGAAACAACCGAACCTTGCCAAAGCCAAAGGCTCCAACAGGCTTTCGTGCCGTGACAGTCGCCATGTCTTCCGCTGCCCAGTTCACCGTCCACTCCTTCCAGATCAACGTTGACGCCGGCGACTCGTCCATCCACTTGCTGGTCGACGAGAGCGGGGGGAACCGGACCGTTGTCCGGTCCGTCCTGATTGACGGCGGCTGGTGCCGGGCCATCGACCAGCAGGTCCAACGAACGCTGACGGGCGTTCTCGCCGAGCTCCGCGACATCTACGAATGGCCGGCTGTGCACGACTACTCGGACGGCCAGCCCGCATTTGACGCCATCGTCATCAGTAAGCTTGTCTCGTGCCGCTCCCCGGTCGCCGCTGCGTCTGACTGCTCGCCGTGAAAAGCCCACTACGATGGCGACCACTGGGGGGGCATTTCCGACCTGATCTGTGACGATCTCGCCACCGCTGCCCTCCGCCCTGATTTCAAGCTGCTGGTGGACCGGACGGCCACGCTACTGGGCAAGAGTTTCAACGACGGCAAGTTCGCGACCGAGTGCCAGAACAAGCAGACCAGATGGGACGCGTGGCGGGACCAGTTCGACTTGGTCGACGGCTTGCAGCCGAGCATCTTTCTCAAATCCAAGTATATGAAGTACGCCACGGGCGGCAAGAACGCAGACATCCTCTTCCGCCGCGACGATACCCAGAAGGACAAAGCCAAGCTGTTTGCTGATGCCGCGCGCGACGACGACGCCTTTGCCAAGTACCCGACCAACACTGATCTCCCGTCCCAGCTGGCCGACCTCCGGACAACGCTCTACGTGCCTTACGTCTCGCCGGGGTTGCAGGAGATCAACCGCGTCGAAAAGCGGATGCTCGCCCCGCAGCAGTTCATCGAGACGTGTCCGCTGTTTTCTTTCAACGGCACCACCAAGGACTACGACGCGGCCGGTGGCAACACTCTCGCTATCCGCCTCGGACTCGAGTACAAGATCCCGATCGAGCTAAACCCCGAGGACAAGGACCAGCGATGGCCCAAGGGCATGGCGGCCGAGCTGAGCGCGCTCGAGCAGGACGCCAACGCCAAGGCGCCGCGCCTGACCAAGAAGAAGAACTTCATCGCCTACGACCTCTGCAAGGTCGTCGGCATGCGCGACCAGTATCTCGGCACCGAGCTCTTTTTCGGCACCACCCTGCCGAGCTCCGTCAGCTGGAAGAACGTCAGGAGCCCGTCGCAGCTGCTGAAGGCCGTCTTCAGCACCGCAAACCCCGTCGCCCCGTTGGGGCTCTTTATCGTCGCTGGAGACCAGAGGGTCCTGTGAGTCGCCCCCCTCCCTCACCACCCGCCCCCTTCGTTTCCCTTTTGCTCTACCGCTGACACTGAACCGGCCACAGCGGCACGACAGTGCTGGCCGACGGGACCGAGATTGACACTCCGGCACCCACCGCTGACACCAATACCAAGACCGGTCTGCACACCACCGCGCCGCTTTCCACGGCCACGGCAACGACGGCCACGCCTGGCAAGGGGACGGTGGCGTCTACCATCAGCGGCGGTTCACATTCCGAGGTTGAGCGCATAATCAACACGTTTCACGGCGAGAAGGTAGCGTACAGCAGGCTGCCGGATCATGATTATCACAAGGATTCCACGAAGCGACACAAGTCGGTGCCGATGAACCAGCCCTCCATCGTCTGCATGCTCCTGTCGACCGACAAGGACCGGGCCGTCGACGCCTTCCACTTCCTGGGCGGCGATGCTCTGTGGGACGTCGAGGCCAGCGTTGCCGACTGGCTGGTGCCCCTGACCGACGGGGACGGCAAGGCGGTCAAGGTCGATAGGTGGACGGCAGACATCCCCCTGATGAAGGCAAGCCAGTGAGTGGATGATCCGAGACCGCCCCGCCCCCCCTCGGAGAGACAGCCATGTGCTGAAATTGGTCCGGTGCAGCCACGGAGGAGCCGAGTCGACGCCCGTGGCCCTGCTTCGGGTGCTGAAGCCGAACTGCCTCTTGTTCCCCAACGCGTCGGGCACCAAGAAGTTCGGAAGCACCTTCGGCCACCCGCGTAAGTATCGGTCCCTCGGGAGCCTGCCCCGAAGAGAGCTGCTGACACCAACCTCCAGGATGGGAGATTCTGCTGTACCTGCGCGCCTTCTTCCAGGTTATGGATACCGGCCGCACCAGAAACGACCACGTGTTTGCCCTCAATTACCCGTACTACATGCGGCCCGAACGCAATGTCAACCCAAAGTAAGTGCCGGGCGGCCGCCAGGAGTCGCGCTGCGGCCGTGGAAGCGGTACCGGCGCCATGGCTGACGGCCGAGAATAGTATGCTGGCGATGGTGCGCCCCTTCTGCGACGACGGCCGGCTCCCACCCCACAGGGTATGGAACCCGGAGAGCCCCCAGATGCGAACCTTTGAGGCCTTCCGGGAAGCCCTCCGGAACATGTATGCCGATGCCAAGCTCGACGGGGAAGAGCCGTACGCGATGTGGAAGGAGTGGAAGTACAATGACCTGAGCGAATACTGGACAGACGGCATGGTGACCCCGAAGCGCGGGAAGACGAGAGCCATCTACGAGGAAAAGGTCTACGACAGGTTCAGGTGGATGGCGGCCGTGTGCCGGAACGCGTGGCAGCTCATGTCCCCGCAGCCGGCCACGACCCAGGTGCGTTGCTTCCAGGCCGTCTTTGACCCGGCGAAGGCCAGACAAAGGCCGACCCTGGTCCAATGGGACACCATGACGCTCGGAGGGCCGCACACCGAGGTCCACCCGAGCTTGGTGCAAGACACGGTGATCGCCCAGAACAGACAGTTCTGGGCCGACCTGCAGCGGCTGCAGCTGCCAGCAGACGCGAAAGCGAGCGCTGCCGTCGAGCGGACCGATCTGCTCTCGGACCAAACGGACGTGCCGCTCGACAGCACGACTGCGAGCCTGTCGCTCGGCACCTCGCTGGACCACTCCAACTCCAACTCCAACTCCAGCAGTAGCAGCAACAACAACAGCAACAACAACAACAGCAGCAACAACAACAGCAACAACAACAACAACAATAATAATAATAATGGGGGCGGAGACGGCATGGCGATTCAGGGCTCCGACGACGAATACGACGAAGACCGTCCCTACGACATGGACGAGGAGTCGGGCATGGTAGTCAACCCCTCCAAGCGACAGAAGGCGACAGATACCAGGCACACCGGCGACGGGAAGGCAGAGGAGTCGATGGGGCAGAACACCTTCATCGCCTTCGCGGCGCCTATGCCGCTTCGCCAGACGAAGTCCCCTGTCACGCTCACGAGGCGAACCGCCGACAACCCGAAGCCGTCCAGCTCTGATCTGCTGGCCCCGGGTCCGATGGCTGCGGCAGCGGCTGCGGCACCTACCCCAGCGGCTGCTGCGACGGCGACACCCGCGGCCACCGGCTATGACCTCCTCTCTACGGGGTTCGGCAACGTGGCGGCCTCGGACCAGCAGGCGCCCCTGACGCCGGGCCTCGTTGACGACTTCATCAGACTGACGGCAGCCGGCTATCTAAACGTCCGGGCGAAACCCACCAGCACCGGGCCGGTCGAGGCGCCCGCCGACACCAATGAATGGATCGCTCGGCTGTCGAGCAGCGGCCTCGGCATCACCCTCACTAACGTGGCGGGCACCGTGGACGAGACGACGGGGAAGGCGACGGTGAGCGGGCTGGACATCACCCTCAACTTCCTGGGCCTCGCACAGCCGCTGGTGTTCTCGACCGCACAGTGCGCCCTCGCCGTCACGGGCCAAGCCGATGTCGGGGACGCCATCCTCAGTGACACGGCGCTGCGCAAGTTCAAGATGCTCTCACTCGGCCTGGGGCCGCTGGGCAACGACAGCTCGGGCGCGGTGCCGCCAGGTCGCGACGTCTCTCTCGCGGCCGTGAGCCTGGCCTTCGCGCCGTCGTGGCTCCAGCCGCTCACCACCCTGTTTTCCCTGGCCGCGGGTACCATGCTCACCGTGGACGATAGCGCGGGCGCCAGGTCCATGCTGACGCTCAGCCCGGACGACCGGTACACGACCTGGCTGCGGCTCGCCTTCAGGTTCCACGACGAGGCGGCCTTTAAGCAGCAGTTCAAGTCCATGATGGGCTTCCTGCACGCCGACGTCGAGATCACCAGCCTCCGCGTCGTCGGCAGGAGGACGGCCATGACAGTGCCGAGAGACAACGACACGGCGGCCATGGAGAAGCGCGACATCGCCATCCAGGCCGTCTTCACCGTCAGCTCGACCGTCGTTATCGATGTGTACGTCACTTTCCTGCAGGGGGCGACCAAGCTGGTGCTGCGCTTCCGCAGCGGTCCCTCGGCCGTGCCGACCGCTCTGTTCTCCAGCCGCGTGCTGGGCGACGACGTGTTTGATCCCAGCTCCATGATCCCCCACTCGGACAACTTCTCGATCGCCATCCGCGAGCTGTCGTTCACGCTCAGCAACCCCGGGTCCGGCGGCTCCGCTTCCGGCGGCTCCACGTCTTTCGGAATCACCACCGCCATGGCCCGGTTCGAGCTGAAGCTGTTCGGCGCCCCCTTCACGGCCACGATCGCGGGCCTCCCGGGGCAGTTCGCCGAGCTGGGCCTCGAGCTGTGGACGGTGTTCCGGCCGACGTGGAACCCGCTGATGATCGCCTACCTCGAAGACACGGACCTCTGCGTGCCGCCGCGCGGGGCCGACCCGCAGCCCATCTCGATCGCCACCTTCATCCCGGGCGTTAGGGAGTCGGACCTCCCGGCAGGGCTGAAGCTCAACATCGCGAGAGCAAGCCTGTGGATGCGGCGCCTCGCCGACGGCAGCGCCGACGTGCAGTTCGAGGGCATGATCGCGTGCGACCCGAACGCCAAGACCGGCGTGCCCTGCGTGGGCATCGACTACGTCAGTGTCGCCGCCAACTGCAACCGCTCCAGCAGCGGCCAGGCCGCCTGGGACTTTTCGCTGTCGACGAGTGTGCTGCTCCGCCCGCGGTCGCTAGCCGACTACGACCCGATGTCCCTGAACCTCGGCGCCACCTACACCCACGCGACGACCACGTGGGTGCTGACGGGCGGCGTCGTCAACCTGCAGTTCGCGGTGCTGTACAACCTCTTCGACAGCGACGCCCAGGGCCCCGTCATGGACGTCCTCGAGCACATCAGCATCCCGTCCCTCAACGTGACGCTCACGTTTGGCCCGGGCCAGTCCTCGCTGCTGGCGACGGGCGTGCTGCAGATCGGCGGCCTAGGGCTGGACCTCCTGTACAGCTACACCAAGGAGCAGGACACAGCCAAGCAATGGCGGTTCCAAGCCCAACTAGGCGCCGTCGGCACCTCAACCAAGCTGGTCGACCTGCTCAGCTCTCTCGACCCCAACTCGACCCTCCTCGACCAACTCCACGACGTGCCCTTCGTCAGGGACATCGAGTTCCCCGCCATGGCCGACGGCGCAGCAGCATCAGCCAACCCTTACAACTCCACCGGCGACGACACCACCCTGCCCGACGACGCGCCGGTGTACTTCTCCGTCTCGCAGAGCGACGCGGGCCTGACCGTCTGGCTCAAGCTGGCCTTCGACACCCCCGAGGGCAACGTGTCGCTGCTGTTTGTGCAGTACGTCCCCGCGGCGCCGGCGAGTGCTGCCGGCGCCCCTGCGGGGCCGGCGCCCGCGCCGAAAAGGCTGTTGCGCGTGAGTCTCGACCACCTGCCGCAGCTGCCTGATATCCCGGTGTATGGGCCCGTGACGCAGCCGGTGGACGCGCTGGAGTATATGCTTGTGCATGATGGGACGACCGCGGCGGCGAATGCGCCGTTGGGGTTTACGAGGGATGAGATTGCCGATGTTAACCAGGTGAGAGCGTCACGCCCTTTCTTTCTGTTTGGAGCAAAGTGGCTGACATTGCTGTTTCTGCGTATTATTAGTCTCTCCCCGCCGCGGCACAGATCCTGTTCCGAGACCGAGGAAAGCCGAGTCCTACTTCCAGCGGCGGCACGGCCACGCCAGACTACGTCCTGCTCGCTGGCCACCACTTCATGATTGTAGCAAGCGGCAAGGTGATTGTGGATCACCTGTTTGGGCAGCCGAAGGCGCCGGATCCTGTCCCTGTCCCTGCCTCGGGTGGGAGCACGGGCGGAGCTGCCACGGGAGGGACGGGCACTAGTGGAGTCCCGGCCACGCCGACGCCCGACAGCGTCAAGGGCGACTCGGGCCCGACGATGGGCCCGAGCAGCAAGAAGATTGGGCCGCTCACCATCGCCAACGTAAGTGCCTGTGTCTGTGGTGCATTTTGCCGTCCGCTAACACCGGCTGTAGGTGGGCCTGCAAGTCAAGGATGGAAACTTGTACCTGCTGCTGGACGCGAGCGTCATGCTGGGCTCCATCGAGATGACGCTCATCGGCCTCCGCATCGGCTTCCCTATTAGCAAGGTGAGCTTCAACAAGCTGGCGAGCCTACAGCCGACCGACTTCAGCCTCGACATCACGGGCATTAGCATCTACCTCAACTCGCCGCCCGTCATGATCGCGGGCATGTTCGAGAAGCAGAGCACGGCCGACTACGAGGCCTATATAGGCGGCGTCGCTGTTAGCATGCAGCCCTACACGCTGCTCGCCCTAGGCGAGTACCAGCACACCAAGAAGCCGACCGACTTCAAGTCGGTCTTTGTCTTTGCTCGCCTCGACGGGCCGCTGGTCACGCTCGAGTTCGCCGAGATCTCGGGCGTCGAGGTCGGCTTCGGCTACAACTACGACCTGCGCCTGCCGGCGCCGCTCGAAGTGCCCAACTTCCCGCTGCTCGAGACTACATCGACGCCGAGCAACCTCATGGACTTGATCACCACGTCGTCGACGAGTCCGTCCAGCTTCCAGCAGTGGCTGACAGCGAAGGACGGCGCCATTTGGTTTGCGCTCGGCATGAAGATCGACGCACTGCAGGTGCTCAGCATCCAAGCGGCCGCCATCGTCGTGCTGGGAGCCAACGGGTGCAAGGTGGCGCTGGTCGGCGTCGCGTCGGCCAGCATGCCGCCGTCCAAGTCGCCGCGGCCGTCGCCCGAGGGCGCCGTCCTCTTTGTCGAGTTCGCCATAGCCGCCGTCGTCGACATCACGGGCGGGTCGTTCTGCGAGTCGGCGGTGCTGACGCCCAACTCGTACATCCTCTACCCCGACTGCCACCTCCACGGCGGATACGCCATGTCCTACTGGTTCGGCCCGAACCCGCACGGGGGCGACTGGGTCTTTACCGTCGGCGGCTACCACCCGGCTTTCCAGCGGCCGGGCCACTACCCGGACGTGCCGGGCGTCGGCATCACCTGGAGCCTCTTCGGCGGCCTGGTGACGGTCGAGGGCGACGCCTTCTTCGCCGTCTGCCCCAAGGCGGCCATGGCGGGCGGCCACCTGCTGGCCACCTTCTCGGCCGGCCCGCTGTACGCGGCCTTCGAGGCCTGGGCCTCGTTCCTCGTCAACTTCAGCCCCTTTTTCTTCATGGCCGACATCAGCGTCACCATCTCGGTCGGCCTGCGCATCGACCTCCTGTTCACGACGGTCACCCTGACGGCGTCGCGCGGCGCGTCGCTGCACCTACAGGGCCCGCCCTTTGGCGGCTCCGTCTACGTCGACGTGGGCTTCGTCGGCGTCACTATCCCCTTCGGCGACCAGCCCGACAAAAAGAAACCCCTGACGTTTGCCCAGTTCCTCGATGTCGCCAAGGCGCCCGGGCCCGGGTCGACGGTCCAGGCCAACGGCAGCATGGTGGCCATCTCGATCCAGGACGGGTCGGCCAACGAAAAGAACAAGACAGCCACCCGCAAGGCTTCCGACGCTACGGTCCCGTGGTTCGTGCGCGCCGGCGCCTTCCGCTTCCGCGTCGAGACCAAGTTCCCCGTCACCAGCCTCCGCCTGGGCCGGAGCACTGACCAGACGACGTGGGGCGAGACGGACGAAAAGACCAACGACATCTACGCGCGCCTGATGGGGCCGACGGTGACGGACAGCATCCCCTCGAGACTAACAGTCGCCATCACGCCGCCGCCGCCCGAGTCGCACGCCAACCCCTGGATCGTCGACAAGATTGTGCGTGGCATGCCTGAAGCACTATGGAAGAGCTGTAAGTCTCACCACGATTCCGTTTTCTTTGCTATCAATTTTTACTAACCCCCCCCCCTAGACGACTCCGCCAACGACCCCATGGGCTCCGGCGGCAACTCCATTTCCTCCATCCTCACCCAGCCCTCCGCCAAGGGCACCATCCCGCACACAGCAGGCTTTACCTTCACCACCCCAAACCCGCGCATCCCCGACCAGAACCTGCCGCGCTTCAACGCCCTGCAGGCGATGCAGCAGCCGGTACTCGAGCTAGACGAGACGCCGGGCCTGCCGCCATCGGCGCCGGCGCAGGACGGCGGGCTGGCGCCGGATAGCAGGCCTGCTGCGCCCGCCACGCCAGACCAGATGTGGAGTGATGCTGAGACGGCGTGGGCGGCGGCTGATGAGGGGGTGTCGCAGTTTTTGGCGGACTCGATGGTCGCGCTGTTTGGGTGGGCTGTGGTTGTGCCGGCGGTGGATTCGAGCGCCGCGGCGAGCGCGGGTGGCAGCAGCACGGGGACGGCAGCTACGGGGACGGCAACCACCGGGACGGCAACCACGGGGACGGCAACCACCGGGACGGCAACCACGGGGACGGCAGCCACTGGGACAGCAACTACTGGGACGACAACCACCGGGACGACAACCACCGGGACGACAACCACGGGATCAGCAACGAGCGGAGCAGCAACTACCGGGCAGGCAGCTAGCGGGGTGGGCACTCTCCGGAGCGTGCCGGTCCACCTGCAGGCCGCAAGACCGGGCGGGCTGCTCGGCGGGTTTTACGAGGCGTTTATGGGCTGTCCGTATCTTTCTGTCGAGAGCTACTAGGGGGTGTGAACACATGTGGTGTTTGCTTTTTGCGTAGCAGGTCCGGCCGTGGATAGGCAGAGCATATTTAGATGAATTGGCTGCCTCTGCTATCTGCTTAACATATGAATATGCCCTTTTGTGAAGGAAAGCCGACGCCTTTTGTGTCCGTGGATGGAAACTGAATGTGACCATTTTAGCTCTGCTACGTAATTAACGTATTTGATAAGCGAGCGACGCAGACAAGCGAGCGACGCACTCTCCACCGCTCTACAAACAGGATTCCTAATTACACTATATTCCTCGCTGCGAAAAGCAACAGCAGCTCAACTACTTCAACGATAAAGCCGTGTTGCAAAAGACTCCAAACAGCTAACTTTTGACAATATTTGGGATTCCAGTGCTTCGAGCGAAGACAGCCTAACCTAGTCGTACCTCGCGACGGCGACACCGAAGGAGGATGCTCGATGAGATAGGGCCTAGCAGGATTCGGCTGTCTTGAGCAAGGATCGAGGGGCCTGAGCATTGTTCATTCATGCGCAGAATCCTCACCGAGGATGCTTCAGGCCTTAACAAGGTCATGGAGGGTCGGCTACGTACAACCTGCCGTTCTTGGAGAGTGAGGGTGGGCTGGGAGGAGGCAAGGAGGAAGGGCGATGGAGGGTGACAAGGGAGTGAAACTGAGTAGGCACGGGTCAAGGGATCCAGCACAGCAAGGGTGCAGCAGATGGGCAAGCGAAACGAAAGGTCTCGGACCCGACGCATGAGAAGCGGCGAGGTAGATACGGGCCTGAGACAACGGCGCGTATCAGGTAACTCGGCGAGATGTAGCCTTCTGCTGTTGGTTGCGCCAGGAGTTAGGCGACAAGGGGACGCTGTAGCGCCCTCTCTCCCCCGGCAGTTGGGTGATTAGCAAGGACGCGAGGGACTCGGACAGGCGAAGAAGCACGAGCGAGAGTACGCCTCTCTGAGGCACGCACATCATTCCCCCTCTCCATCGTTTCGCTTCCAGGGTCACCAATGAGAAGGAGACTTCTTGCCGAACTGTCGAATGTACAGCTGGATTCTGACAGCCGCTCAAGCCTCTAGAGTCAGCCTAACCTAGCGCATGATTCAGGTAAGAAGCCTCCATCCGAACTAATGCCTCGCCAAGGCAACAACAAGCGTGGAAGGGTCACTGCCCGCGCTGACTGGCGGAGCACCTATCATCCCCAACCGCGTGTGAGGAAGTCTCCAGATTCGTACTTATCAGCTGATAGTGCCTGTGTGGCGACTTCAGACGCAACCCGGTTTCGTCCAAGGCACATGACTGCTGATACGCGCATTTGCTTTTATTGACGGCGAGGCAGACACAAACCTCGGCAAGCTAGTTTTGTCCATAGCGTGCGGCGTGAAGCTATACCGAAAAGTACTGAGTTTCGGAGCGCCATTCGCTGAAGCCTGAACCTCGCCCGCGCCAATTGCGCGGTCCTCATAGAGCCGTCCGGAGAAGGCGACCCCTGACAACGTTGCCACATATGGGCGGCCGCCCTGGCCCATCGCCTCCCCAGGTGATTGCATAGCCCATCAATCCTTCATTCCTGCCAGACC
>FSTF01000374.1_pt1 | contig 14922 bp, 14 predicted proteins | sample 1637001 | NCBI WGS metagenome assembly FSTF01 (sample SAMEA3914816, study PRJEB12502) | metagenome | biome: forest; material: soil | place: USA | collected 2011-09-16 | depth 0.3 m
AAGAAATCTAATCACAAGAGATATGGACGAGTGCGCGGGGCGGAAAAAAAGTTGATGTAACCCTTGGACTCTATCATTCGGCGCCGTCATCCCTTCGTGCCATTTGTCCCGTTTTTGATTACCGCCTCGCGCTTTTCATGCTCAGATGAGAAGGCGATGTCATCAGCCATGTAGGCGTACCAAGGGTCGTCGTACTCGGAAAATGTCGGCCAATTGGGAGCCGGGTAGTTGAAGTCTATCTCGATGTTGCCGCGCCAGTCGTCTGCTGCCAGCCTCAGAAGCCCATCGAGAAGGGCGCACGAGGGCACGTGAGACGAGAAATCGCTGTGGGTTGGTCTGTCGAGGAGCCACCGCTCGAAGATGTCGGACTCGGCTGTGTAGGAATAAGAGTTGCCGTAGGAACGCTCAAAATGCTCCCGACGGATGAATCCTTGAGTCCGAGCCAGCCGGGCGTTGGCTCTCGTGACTATGGTTGCGGAATTCAGGCCGCGGATGTCGGTATCGCCAAGGCGGGCCTGGATGGGAGATTTCGTGACGTTCGCAGCGATCGAGAAGACTGTTCCAAGCCTCACGTCGATGTCGGTACAGTGCAGCCGGCCGTTGATGTTGTACGGGACCTCCGGGAAAGGGCCCCAGGAGCGCATCCCCGGCGTGGTCTGCTCCAAGGCGATCGTCCCCATGCAGAGCACGCGGCCCGTGGACCGGAACTTCATGGCGTAGGACGCAACGATGTCGGTTTCGCCGTAGGGAAGCCCCTCCTGCAGCTCGGAAAGCTCATGTCGGTACCCCGTCGTCATGGCTTCGATCCCGCCAGTCCGCAGTTGTTGATCGAGGGGGCCAGCCGTGAACCCCTGCAGAACGATAACGAAATCATCCGTCGGGAAGAGCTTCCTGTTCATCAGGAGAAGGCGAGCTAGAACATCGATGTAATGGTAGGCGCCGTGCATGAGCATGCCGTATCCATACTTGTAGGGATGATCCTCGCGCTGACCGAACTCGGAAGGAAGATTCCACACGCCCGAGGCCGTCTTGACGTGAACAGACGTAATGGGGTGTTGCAGGCGGTCCATCATCAGCGCAACGGGCTGCCGCAGCTTCTTCTCATAAATCTCGTGCAGTCGTCCGAGGCACAGAACTGCCGTGTTGACCCGGGCCTCGATCGATGCTGCAGCAATCGCGTTTGTGTTTGGCATAAGAGCCCGGTAGTCGAGCACCCCTTCTCTCATCGGCAGCGTCAGCGGCTTTGAGACCAAGATGTCGAACTGCTGTGCGAGTGCATGCTTGATATATGTGCCGTGTGACTGTGGTTCTGTCGTTATGACTACCTTCTTCTTTGCGTCGGACTTGGTAAAAACCCCCTGCTGGATGAGCCATTCGATTCCGGAGTCGGGGCCATTCTGCAACACCCGTTCTGGGATGTAGGTGCAAGATGCCGGCTGTATGGGCAACTTGGCGAGCCTCGCCTGGACCTGCTGCTGCTGGGACTCCCGATCGATGACGTGGTATCGGCTCAGATGGCCCTGCGAGACGGCGTTGTGTATGCATCTCGAGTACTTGTAGCCCGCAACCGGGCCAAAACCAATGATGAGAAGCTCCATCGTCACGGGCCGCACAAAGGGATGTCGGGCCGCACAAAGGGATGTCGCTCAGTTCTCTGAGATATCTCTAAAGAGGAGAGGGGGTTTCGAAAACAAGTCTTGCAGCGGTGTAGAACTTAACATGCAAAGGCCAATTCGTGCCACGAACTGCTACCTTCAGATTCGGGTGCAATTTATGAACATTATGTCACATTATCGAGTAAACACCTAAACACGCTAAAGGCTAATTACGCGCCGTGCCGCTTCGCCGCATGTCGTAGGATTCTGCCGTGGCCCCACGCCGCAATGTAAGCGCCAGCCGCAGCTAGCTGGGCCTGGCCTCGGCGACACATCGGCGCGAGCCTGTTCCACATGGAGTTGAGCAGACCGAAGCATGTGCCTCGCTCCAGCTGTAGATGAGCAGCAGCAAGATCATCGACTCTCTGGCATTCTGTTCTCCCAGGCACATTCGAGCCGACAGCATGACTTCCAGTCCCACCACCATGAGGTTCCGGGAGGAGCCAATACAAGCATCCGCACAGGACCCTCTTACCCCACGTACGGAGACCGAACAGGACTGTGTGGGGTCCAACACCATACCTGCCGGAACCGATCCTGTCCAAGAAGCACGCTCCCAGCCTGTGGTGGCAGTTGTTGGCGTGGGCTATATCGGGTCACATCTGGTCGAGGCTTTTGCCAGAAGCTATGAAGTCATCGCCTTCGATATCTCAAGGCATAGAGTTGAACAGCTTGCTCGGGAATTCCATGGACTGTCAGTTCGGAGTACTTCGCGTGCCGCCGATCTGGCTGTCGCGGACGCCTTCCTCATAGCAGTTCCAACCTCTCTCAACCACGACAGGACCGTCAACATCACCTCCATCAAAAACGCCGTACAGACCATCACAGAACATGCTCGACACGGGGTTACGGTGGTCATGGAAAGCTCGGTAGCCGTGGGTACGACAAGACAGCTCCTGGGCCCTCTTATCGCGACCAAGAACGCCAAAGTGTGCATGTCTCCGGAGGTATCTATATTTGCCCCTTCCCCCCCCTCTCTCTTGCCGAGCAGAGCTGACAACTGCTGCCAGAGAGTTGATCCGGGCCGCCAGTTTCCTGCATTCCAGGCAATCCCGAAAATCATCTCCGGCATCGACTCTCCGTCTTTGGACGCCATCCGGCTGCTCTATGGACGGGTGTTCGACCATCTCGTTCCCGTTTCTTCGTTGGAGGTGGCAGAGATGACGAAGCTCTACGAGAACTGTCAGCGCATGGTATGCGCCGCTTATGCCAACGAGATGGCCGACGCCTGCGCCTCCTTGGGCATCAACGGCTGGGAGGTCAGCCAGGCAGCCGCATCAAAACCATTCGGCTATCTACCATTTCAGCCAGGACCCGGAGTCGGCGGACACTGCATACCTGTCAACCCTTATTATCTGCTCCAGACGTGCGACATGCCCATTCTGAAACACGCCACAGAATCCTCCTGGCGACGGCCGCTTGAGATCGTCAACCGTCTGGTGCAAGTGCTCGAGCGCAAGCGAGGCGCGACGGGGACTCGACGTCCCACGTCAGCCAGAAAGACGCGCGTGCTCGTCATAGGCGTCGCCTTCAAAAGGGGTCAGAACGGGCTGTGCAACTCTCCAGGCGTTGCCGCCATCCAGTTTCTGCATCGAGACCACCATCTGGATGTCGAATTTGCAGATCCTCTCGTCGACCAGGAGGCGTTGTCGTACGTGCCGAGACTGGACACGTCCGTGAACTGGAACAAGGAGAGCCTTGAAAAGTTTGATGGCATTCTTGTTACGATGGATCAGGTCGGCCTCGATATGGATGTTCTTGGTCTGCTCGACGGGGTCGTCATACACGATTACTCTCCGCGACTGCACTTATTGTCCAGATCGTGAGCAATGTAGCCAATAACAACGACGTCTATCTCTTCTGCCGTTGCTCTGCTGCATGCACAAATCAGCGCAAGAGACATCTATGTGAACATTTGGCTGGGCATCTAGTGTTTAATCTTCAAGTATCAGATTGCTGTTCCTCTCGGCTGCTCTGTACCCTTTCCTCCCCGACGTGTTCCTGCTGTCGTCGAGCTTTACCCTGTTTCAATCCGTAGTCTCGAATACACACGCAAGAACAAAAATAAACAGCGGCAAGCGCGGCGAAAGAAACGAACACAGCACGGAGGCCGGTCATGTAAGCCCGAGTTATCATGTCCCTCTCCTCGCCGGTAAGGGGCAAGTCTTTCAAAGCGAAGGCCGAGGAAATTAGTTGACCAATGAGACTGTCGCTGATCCTCCCTCTCAGCTGGCCAGACAGCACGTTACTTAGAATAGTGCCGGAAACTGTGTACATTCGTTAGAGCGCCACCGAGCAGCGTCCGGGCAGATACATACCGGTAGTACCAGCTGCTCCCCCCATATCTCTCACGAAATTTCGCAGGCCAGTCAAGACAGCTCGATCTTCAGTATCGGATCCCGCGAACATACCGATGAGGACTGTACACACTATGCGTGAGTCCCGGTCCAAAAAAACAGCAGAAGTTAAGAAACGAATCAAAATTACCGGGCTGCAAAGAACAGCCTACGCCTATGCCGTCCAAGATGCCGACCACAACAATCTGCCAGATCGGGGTCGCCTGGTCGTATTGCGTCTTTGCAAGGGCTCCCAGGGCCCAGCAGACGGCCCCGGTGACGATGATGGGTTTATAGTGTCCCAACATGGATATGAGAACTCCTGTCAGGCCCGAGGTAAGCCCGTGGGTAATGACCATGGGCAGCATCAATACTCCGGCCCGGGCAGGGCTCGATCCGCGGACGTTCTGCAGATAGAGCGGGAGAAGAAACAAATTGCCCCAGTAGATCCAGCCGATGAGTATGTTGGCACATATAAGAATGTTCGTGGAACGGTTGTAATAAAACAGCCGAGCCGGCAAGAGAGGCAGCTTAGCAAACCGCCACTCAATCGCCACAAAGACACCAAGGAGCACCGTGCCAGCGATGAGCATGCTCACGGCGACCGGCGAGGCCCAGGACATGGTGGATCCGCATTGCGAGATGGGAATCTAGCTCGTGAATCAGCAAAGCATCGTCAGACCACAACCCCCCGGGGGCCCGTCACCATCTGTCGGTCATTGGCCTACCAGAAGCAACGCGATGCCGAAGAGACTCGCCCAGGCTCCTGCCCAGTCCACCAGCTTCAGCTTGTCCCAGATCCGGTCTTCGGCAGCGGCAGAGCGCGAGGTCGGCCAGACGGCCATCAAATAGCCGATACCGACGACGCACAAGGGACAGACAAACCAGAACGCCCACTGCCACCCGATCGTCTGGGTGAGGACCCCGCCGACGAGAGGGCCCAGCCCATTCCCGGCGGCCACGGCCATGCCGACCAGGCCGAAGTAGTACCCGCGCTGCTCCAGCGTCGTGATGTCGGCGATGGCGATCTGCACCAGCGCGTTGACGGCGCCCGCGCCGAACCCGGTGAAGGCGCGCGCGGCGAAGAGCTGCACGCCCGTGGCGGAAAAGCCGCTCCACAGGTTCCCGGCGCCCATGATGGAGAGCGCCGCGACGAGCGAGGCCTTGCGGCCGAATATGTCCGACAGCCTGCCGTTGATCAGCTGGATGCTGGTGCTGGTGATGAGGAAGCTCGCGCCGACGAGGGACATGGACGCGCCGAGGTCGAGCGCCGACGCGATGGCGGGCAGGCTCGTCGAGATGGCGGTCTGGTCCAGGAAAGAAGTAAAATGTATCAGGGCGAGGGCGGAGAAAACAACCAAGAGGCGCCGCTGGGGAAGAGAATGATGCTGGCTCTGGAGAAGAGGCGTTGTCTCGTCCATGTTTGGCCAGGCCGATAAGATCAGTGCCGAAAAAAACTCTTGGGAGGGCGAAAGAGCACGCGACCCGGGTTTACGTTGGCAAAAGTTTCTCAAAGGGCGCCTACAAGGAGTGGGCAGGCCAAGCCAGACAAGTTGTTTTGCGCAGTTCCGTTTCAAGAATGAGCGTGTGATGGGAGAAGGTTGTGGCATTGCAATTGATGATTCAAGAAATGGAGCCCTAATTAATTAGTTGTACTGTACAATACAAGACGCCAAACCCAATGCAGTCATCATGCCTATCAGGCACCCGCAACAACAACGAGCCGGCCACACGACCATGGGGCAGATCCAAGTCACGTTTCGCATCTTGACACAAGAAGACACGAAAAGATTAGAGCGTCCGGCCTTCTTAGTTTCCTTGATTGTTACTTTAATTACTCGATGGATAATCAAACGGAACGGCGTCCCAGCGCACTCGACGAAGATGACGCTTCGGGTCCTTGATGTTACTTCGCGCATGCAACCAGCGGCGGTTGTCCACCAGGAGGATGCTCCCCGCCGAAAGGTCTCTCGAGGTGAGATGCAGCGTGGATTTTGCCTGCGTCTTGGCATTCTTCAAGGACGTGTCGACGTCTTGAAGCGCCCTCGATGCCCTCTCTGTCAACGGTACGACGAGATCTCGCCGGAACCGCATCATGCAACTTGAATGCTGAGCGCCATGATGAGCTGTCAATATGCTGCCTATGATGTCCCGTTTTTGGGGCTCTTTGATGAACTCGAGCGGGATTCTAATGCCGTAGTCTTTCCGCATGAGGGATGTTCGAGTGGACTGGGAGAGTAGCTGGCTCAGCCCCGGAACGCTCATAAGCGAGAGGGTCCCTCCGCCGAACCGATCGTGCTGGAGCACATGGAGCGCAAAGTATCGCGGCGGCAGCTCTTCATAGCTGCAGTCGGTATGCCAGGGGAACGCCTCCATCGTTTCCGACCGCGCCTGGTGTTGAGGAGTCTGGAAAGGAGTATCGATGCTCGGCCAGACGTCCCAGAACCACCCGCGCGACGCACTGTGGGTTATGGGGAGCCGATGGCCGTGATGTTCATGCAGGCTGAGGACCAGCTGCTCCAGGTACCGGCTGTCAGGGTCCGGAAAGCCCAGGCTGATCTTGAGAATCCCGTCCTGCCGAAGGAGCTGGGACGCACTGTCCACGTGATGCCGTTGTTTTGCGTATGCGATGTCGGGTGCCGTCAGCTGAGGCACCGCGGACGGCGTCATCCCAGCGGCCGGGGCCATGGCATGGCAGCTCTGACTGCTCACAGATCTCGAAAGGCGAGAGAGGGCCAGAGCCGGGCGGGCCGAACACTGCAGGCCCGAAGGCCTACCGAAGCAGCGACGCAGCCTGGCGCTTTGTGGGTGAAGGTGCCGATACTCGAGCTTCATGGTCGTCGGGCAGGAACGGGGGTTCAACATGTTGTCGAGATCGGAACATCGAGGCATCCCAGCGGGTTAAAGAGAGTGCGGGGCGCAGGACGCAGGGACGTGGGGGCGCAGGGTCGCAGGAGAGGCTGTCTGACCTAAAAGCATGTGTCTAGCACTGCAGGCAGCGCGAACTCCACTCGACGAATTGCTGCGCCGTCTTACTGTGTACTGTAGTGTACTTTGTAGGTATTGCCTTACCAACCGAGACACGCTTGCGTCTCTTGGCAGGAGTTGCAGGAGTCGAGCAGCCGCAGATCGGGCAGCTGGGGTGATGCTTCCTTGAGGCACGGAAATCGTTGGCCCCAGACGAACAGCAACGATGGACCAATTGGGCGCGTGTGTTACCGGGGTACGATTGCGACGGCCCACAGCGCCTGGCTGCAATCCGAGCCGACGAATGCTGGCGGCCTGCGGCGGAGGGGTAAGCTGTGGTGTCGGCGTCTCTGAGTGGGGGCGTGGTCATGTATTGCCGACGCGGCAGGCATCTCGATCCTACCATTTCAACCGCTACTACCGCAGCGTCAGACCGTCTCACCGTCTCACCGTTTATCGGGGATGCTTCCGCAGCGTAAAATGCCTCATCATGTGGAAGCTCGGTCGAATCGATCATCGTCCACGCTGACTGAGACCCATGCGCCCGGCTAACCTATCGTAGCAAGTCTGAATTGTCACGGGCTTTCAGTTCTGCGTTCTGCGTTCTGCCTGTAATACGTAATACGAGTGTAAAGTGATGAAACGTACTGATGGTGATTACATGGCACGGTTCTTTCAATAAACCAAGCTTACAGGATTGGAAATCCAAGCGTGATACGGAGTACAGAACACCTGTGATGGTCTTGCTGGTGTTGTGGTGTGTGTGTTGTGATGTGGAGGAAAATGGTTGTTGTGGTGGGCCAACTGCAAAGAGATGCAGCGCGCCCAGACCACCCCGCAACCGTCCCAGTATTCCGCACGAAGCGGCGGCCTGAACCCCACGGCTTGGCTCGCGGCCGATCTCAGCTTAAATTTGACCTCTGACTTCACAACGAAATAATTACCAGGTACTCTGTGCCATCAGAGAGCAGTTATGTCGCCCACGTCAGGGTCCCGCATCCCTGAGAAGGCCAAATCCGCCGACTTCCAGGGGCGTCATGGGAATGATGATCGAGACACCCGTATTCCTACGACGGCACGCCGGCTGAAAGGGACAAGACGTTTCTTGTTTGCCATCGTCGCCGTCTCAACAGTCGCCCTGACGCTCTCACGATGCCAGCAGTGCTTGTCCTGCCAGCCCTGGAGATCTCGTCTCTTCGCCGGCCTGACGTCCAAAGACGACTTCCCGCTTTCGACCTTGGAGACCATCCTGCTGTCCGAGCCCGATGCATCCCGCGCCGCGGACTGGAGCCGCTACTACACCTCGGAGAGCCACTTCGCCGGCGAGGGCAAAGAACAAGGCCTCTGGACCAAGAGGCAATGGGAAGCCTTCGGCATACCAGAGACGGAGTTGGTCAAATACAACGCAACCATAAGCGCACCGGTCCTTCAACGGCTGGCCCTGATAGACGTCTCGGACGCCCGATCCCCGTCTGTCATGTACGAGGCTAAGCTGATGGAAGAGCTGCCCGTCGGCGACCTGTCTGAGATTCGAACTCCGGCTTTCCATGGGCAATCTTCCAGCGGTAACGTGACGGCACAATTCGTGTATGCGAACTTTGGCCGTGGACAAGACTACGATGAGCTGGAGCAGAATCACGTCGACATAAAAGGGAAAATCGCCATCGTCAAATACGGCATGGGCTATCGAGGAGAGAAGATGCGCACTGCGGCAGAGAGAGGACTTGTCGGGCTTCTGGTATATACGGATCCACAGCAGGACGGCAACATCACAGAAGGGCATGGGTACAAGGCATACCCCGACGGACCGGCCCGCCCCGAGACTTGTATCGAGAGGGGCGCAATCGGTTCGATCCGTGAGTCTTATGATACCCACAGGCCATCGCGTCTCTCAAGTTATGATCATCTAAAAACTCGTGCCACCAGGCAACGCCAGTGCTGGTAATCCTAGCGTACCGGGACAGTCCATTCCCTCGCTTCCCGTATCCTACGGCGACATAGTCCCGCTCCTCAAGGCACTCCATGGTCGTGGGCCAAAAGCGGCCGACATGAGCAGCGATTGGCACGGGGGTGGCCTGTACTACAGAGGAGTCGAATATCACGCCGGTCCGTCGCCGCCGCATATCGTCTTGAATCTAAACAACCAGATGGCTTTTCCGACCAAGGACGTCTACCAGACGTTCGGCATCATCAAGGGCTCCATCGACGACGAAGTCATCATCTTGGGGAACCACCGCGACTCGTGGGGGCCCGGGGCCGGCGACGCTATCAGTGGTGCCGCGGCATTGATGGAAGTCGCCCGAAGCTTCGCGACGGCCTACAAAAGGGGATGGCGGCCTCGGCGGACCATCATCTTTGTCAGCTGGGAAGGCGGGGAAACAGGACAGGTCGGGTCCGAGCCTTGGATCGCCTCTCATCTCCCCTGGCTCCGGAGGACCGCCGTGGCATATCTGAACGTCGTCGTCGCAGCGGCAGGCCCCCAGTTCCAGGTCAAGGCAACCCCGCTCCTGCGACGAGTCATCCACAAGGCCACGAAAGCGGTCGCCTCTCCCGAAGGCGGGACGGTCTTTGATCACTGGGGGGGGGAGATGATCGCAGCAGGAGGAGGTGATGCCATCCCGTTTCTCGCGACGGCTTGCGTGTCGACCTCGGACCTCAGCTTCGGTGCCCTGTACTGGGCCTACCACTCAAACTTCGACACCTTCGCCTGGATGAATGCCACTGGAGATCCGGGATGGAAATACCACGTCACGACCGCAAAGATCTGGTCTCTGATGGCGGCATACCTGTCCGAAACTCCCGTCTTGCAGTTCCAGGCGGCCGACTACGCCGTCGCGATGCGCAAGTATGTCCGAAGAATCAGAGAATCCATCCCGGGCTCGGCATCTTTCGACCTCGGGCCTCTCGAGGATGCCATTGCAGAATTTGACAATGCGAGCATACGATTCGATGCTTACGCGTCCTCCCTCAAGCCCACCGAGACCGGCGAGACAATTCGACTGGTGAATCAAAAATATCTGCAACTGGAACGTCAGTTCTGCCGCGACGGCGCGCATCTAATCTACGAATTTTCTGCCTTCTACTCGGATCCGCCAGAGTTCCCTCGCCTCTACTGGAGCCTCGAGTCTGGGAACCTGGAAGAAGCTCGAGTAAGTCGTTTGTTCCAATCCTTTTCTCACTCATGCTGACCAATTTCAGAAATGGATGGACATCATCCAGGGCAGGATCAGAGATGCCGCTGAGCTCGTCAAGTTGTGAATCGAGGTGCGGGCCGAATGTCGTCCAAGGACCAACCGGTATGAGATAGATAGGTAGCCGAGATTGCATGAAGACGGATCTCGGGAATTGCATGTTGCGTTGTTGGATCCAAGCTCGACATGCCACCATTGCCCTTTGCCTGCTGGGTCTCGGACTGGGAGCGAGCATGGTACAAGTCGGGTTAAACACAAAAGTGCAAAATCAAGCCCCTTGGGATGTTGGCCAAGGGATGTCGTTATCATCTATGGCTCTATGACGCAACGACAGGGAGAGATCGTACCCTCTTTTCCCTTTCTCAAATTAACGCCAGCCATATTTGAGATTACACAACACCAGACCAAAAAGTTGAGTCTCTACTCGAGCTTCAACTGCCTGAACTGCTCGATGGTCGCCTCGAGACCCTTCGCCTCGCTCTCCAGATCAGCCAACTTCGTCTTGTCGGCATCTTGCGTTACGACGTTGGCCTTATTGAGGTACCCCGGATCTTGGATGAGCTTCTGCTGCTTCTGGACTGCAACACGGCCCTTCTCCAGCTTCTTGGTCGCCTTGGCGATCTCCTCGTCGAAGTTAACGCGGTCTGCGACGTGGATCAAGACGGAGACGGCGCTGGACACAGGGAAGGCGACACAGCCGGCAGGGCGGGCATGGTCAGGCGAGAGGATCTCGGTCTCCGCGGCGAACTTGCCGCTGAGAGACTGAATCGACCACTTCTCCTCGGACACGGTCTTGTGCGCCGTCGCGGTCTGGGCATGGATGAAGATCTTTGCCTTGTCTTTGGGCGCGTATTCGGCCATCAGGGACCGAACACCCTTGGAGCAGCCCAGAACGATGTCGTAGGCGGCCTCGGCGGCCGGGTTCTCGAACTGCTGGTCCCATTCGGGGTACCTCGCCACCATGATGCTCTTCGTCTCGTCGCGCGGCCTCCTGGGCAGTCTCTGCCACAGCTCTTCCGTGATGTAGGGAAGGAACGGGTGAGAGAGGACGAGAGCCCCTTCGAGGACGGAATAGAGCGTCTGGAGCGCGGAGTTGATCTGGGCTTCGGACCCCTGCTGTATCAGAGCCTTGGAGTTCTCGATGAAGACGTCGCACCTAAAGGAACAGTCAGACAAACACAAGACCAGCGGACGCCGGGAACCGCTTACAGCTGGAAGTACCAGTAGGCGTATATGAGGTTGGCACTCCTCATGAAATCTCTCTGCTCGAGAGCCTCGGTGACCGCCTTCACGGCATAGTTCATCTTGTGAAGGATCCAGAGCTCCGACAGAGACTCGTGTCCGGTAAGAGCCCGCCGCTCCGCGGGAACAAAGTTCTCAACGGTCTCGAGCTTGCCGAGGACATATTTGCAGGCGTTCCAGATCTTGTTGCAGAAGCGTCTGTACAGGTGGATGACTTTGACATCGAAGTTGATGTCACCACCGCCCGTGGTGTAAGCGACAAGAGCGAAGCGAAGAGCGTCTGCGCCGCATTCCGGAATGCCTTGCGGGAACGCCGCATTCTGGTAAGCGGTCGCCTTCTTGACCTCGGAGGCGGCAATATTGCCCGTCAACAGCTTGTCGTGAAGAGCCTGGAGCTCAATCCCACGGATGACGTCCAGAGGGTCGACAACATTGCCGAGCGACTTGCTCATCTTCCGCCCATCAGAGTCGCGAACTGTGATGTCAGCATCGTGAGCTCGCCGGATTGGGGTGTGGCTTACTCAAAGAATGACAGAACACCTCAGAGAACGGCACCTTGCCCTGTTATCGGGTTAATCGTTCGTTATATGGTATGAGTCGTCCGGGTGGCGTTCACTTACGGTGAGCTTTATGCTGAGGAAGATCATACGAGCAACCCAGAAGGGACTGCAGCTTTATGTCAGCACATGCCTGGCCAGGTAGGCTCTCCGGATTTCCCGCAGGGCACGGCAGACTCGCCCGGAATCTGCTTTCGGTCGAATATCCAGGCTGGAATGCTTACATGATATCCCATCCGGTCTCCAGGACGCTGGTAGGGAACAGACGGGCCAAATCAGGAGTGTCGTTAGGCCATCCGAGAGTCGCGAAAGGCCAGAGGCCAGAGCTGAACCAGGTGTCGAGGACATCCTCGTCTCGAACCTATGTAGCGTAAGTCTCCGACCATCCTCTGGCAGCAGAATCTCCACGGAACGTCCAACTCCGAAGGGATAACCTCACCAGCTCAAACTTCTTGTCCGGCCACGCCTTTTTGGCCTTGGCGAGGGCTGTTCAAATTAGCGCTGGACGAGCAACGTTGGGACGACGACTGACCTTCTTCTTCGGTTCGTCCGGCGAACCACCTGTCGCTGGAGTCGTGGACATCCACCTCTCCCTCGAATCGCACATGATACACGGGGCACTGATGTCCCCACCACAGCTGTCTCGAGATGCACCAGTCGTTGATATTCGCCATCCAGTGGAGGTAGCTTTTCTCCGCCGACTCGGGCCTGATCTTGATCTCGCCAGTCTCGACCGCTTTAATCTGAGACGAGTGTGAGCAGACAAGACGAGACATGTTGAACGATCATGGACCTACGGCATCCCCTGCAAGAGCAGACATCTTCACCCACCACTGCGGCCTCATGATGGGCTCGACGACATCCCTCGTCCTCTCCGACAGCGGCACGGACATGGGGTTGTCCTTCTTGTCCACGTAGAGACCGAGCTTCTTCAGGTCCTCCTGGATGGAGTACCGGACGTCGAATCGCTTCTGGCCTTGGTACGGGCCGCCGTTCTCGTTGATCCGTCCGTCGTCCGTCAGGATGTTGATGAACTCGAGCTTGTGGGTCGTGCCCAGGTTAAAATCGTTAGGATCGTGCGCAGGGGTCAGCTTGACAGCACCTGTACCGAACTCGCGGTCGACATAGGTATCGGCGACGATCGGAAGCCTCCGGCCCTCGATGAAGGGATGAACAGCAAACTTGCCCACCAGATGGGCGTAGCGAGTATCCTCAGGGTGTACGGCGATGCCGGTGTCGCCGAGCATAGTCTCGGGACGGGTCGTCGCGACTTCGATGGTCTCGTCGGAGTTCTCGATAGGATATCTGAAATAAACAATGATTCCGAACTCGACCTTTCTCTCGTAGCCTGGCACGTCGAGAAGCGTCCGTCCCGGCAGCTCCTTGTTATCGACCTCGACGTTGCTGAGAGCCGTCGTCAACGTAGAATCCCAGTTGACGAGACGGTCGGCCCTGTAGATGATGCCCTCTTCGTGGAACTTGACGAAGACATCTGTGACGGCTGCCGAAAAGTGCTCGTCCTGTCGGGGGTTTAGTGTGAGCGTCGCAGCCGGGGCACAATCTTGGGATACGCACCATTGTAAACGCCTCTCTGGTCCAATCAAGACTGCTTCCCATCTTTCTGAAGGCGTTGGTGATCTTCTTGTGGTACTCCTCCTTCCAGTCCTGGGCGAGCTCGATGAACTTTGTCCTGCCGATATCATGCCTGGTCTGCTGCTTCACCTTCCAGAGCATCTTCTCCACCACACTCTGTGTCGCGATGCCTTGAGGGTCGTCAGATCATGTCGGTTGACGAGCGGCGGATATCTTACCAGCGTGGTCACAGCCGGGCAGCCACAACGTGGTCTTTCCCTTCTGCCGGTTGTAGCGGATCAACAGGTCCTGCAGCGAGTTGCCCAAGGCGTGGCCCATGCTGTTCACGTCAGGGATCTGCCGAGGTCTTGAAGGCACGAGTAGGAGGGCTTACTGCAGGGCTCCCGTTACGTTTGGAGGAGGTATGACAATGACGAACTTTCCCTCGGGCTTGACCTCGCCTTCTGGTGTGAACTGCGGCTGGAAAAACCCCTCCTTCTCCCACCAGTCGTACCACGCCGACTCGACGGCAACGGGGTGGTAGGAGGAATAGTGAGGGTCGTCGAAGGGCTTGAGCCGCTTTTTCTCTCCCAGCGGGGTGTCATCGACGAAAGGAGGCAGGACCTCGGCCTCGGCCTTTTTCTCCTTCACAATCTTCTCCGCCTTGGTCTTGTTCGCATTGCTGGCAGCCGCCTCAGCCCGGGCGGCATTCTTCTGCTCGAGCTTGGCCAGCTTCTCCGCCTTTTTGCGGTCCCGTTCGAGCTCCTTCTCGGTCTTCACCTTGCCGGGGGCGGGCGTGCCCGGCTCCTGGCCGGAGACACGAGTGCCGATTGCCTCGCTGGCGGAACTCGGCTGGACGGCAGGTGCGCCATCCTGTCGCGGGACGTCGGCCGCGGCGACTGCGCAAGGAAGGCATGTCAGCTACGCCTGTGGCTCTCGGCTCGAAGCCCTCGTGACTGGGCTTACTGGGGTTGCCTCCTGCACTCTTGGTAGCCATTGCGAATGTAGAAGAGAATCCTCGGACGATCGGCGACGGGCGCACGAGGAGCGCACAAAGAAACGGTCGAGACAACGTCGTGGCGATCGGTGGGGGATGACGTGAGAAAAAGTTGGGCAGCTTCGACCTGCAGCAATTGAACCTCTTGATTTTGAAAGCTCTGAGTCATGACACAAAAAGGATCCAGGCACAGCACAGCAAGGGCCACCCCGCGCCCCTCATTCCACAGACTCCCCGCGCCAACCCCCGAATCACGTGACCTTTGCCCCGGGGCCTCGCGCTCTCCAGAACCTGACTTCCAGCCGCCCTGCCAAACCACCTGCAAATTGAACACGGCGCGGATTGCTGCTGGGGATCAGTGGACGAGCGGGGGGATTGTGGGGGATGCGGTGAAGCGGGTGGTGG
>FSTF01000377.1_pt1 | contig 14823 bp, 25 predicted proteins | sample 1637001 | NCBI WGS metagenome assembly FSTF01 (sample SAMEA3914816, study PRJEB12502) | metagenome | biome: forest; material: soil | place: USA | collected 2011-09-16 | depth 0.3 m
CAGGGAGCAGGTGCGTGCGCAGCGTAGCTGCGTGCGACGCGATTGTCTTCTAAGATTCAGTGACAACAACGTGTGGCTTACTATAGGAGACTATTCCGCAGTAGCAAAACTGCTGAGTTCCAAATCCCCGACTTCCCTGGCGACAAAATCCCATTTGGATCCAAGGCGTCCTTCAACAAGCCCGTGAATCTCTGAAACGCAGACTGGTTGAAGTCTAGCTTTGCAGCGACAGAGTCCATGTAGCTCACATGTGTCCGGTATTCCATGTACCCTTGCTCCGAGGCATCATGCAGCAGATTGCTGTACAGGGCGTGGACGGAGGCCTCCTCGCCGAGTGTGTAAATCACCAACTCGATTGCAACCACGTACCGCGGGTAGACGTGAAAATCCGCGAAAAAGTCAAACTTGGCATCAATCGTTCGCTGCTTGGCCGTCAAGTACCAGTCGTAAAGCTCACGCCCCGAGGGGGGGATGACGGGTGAGAAGCAGATATGGCCGCCGCCCCTTTCCTGCCGACTGTCCACGATTCCCAGCGGCGCCAGAGTTGGGATGCCGCTGTGCGGGATCTCCTCCTCCTTGATTTCGTCGGCCGTGATGAAGCGACCTGGGGAACCCGGAAACTCACGCCACTCGACCTTGGATCCCGGGATGGAAGCAAAGGCACGCTGGATGGTTTTCTGCAACGCCGGGAGCATCTCGACGGAGCCGTACAGCGAGAAGTACGCCTTCCAGAATCCCCAACCTTGTTGGGCGCGGATGTCCTCGAGGACGTCGGCAGGCACAAAGGAACCGGGTTTCATGTACTCGGCCAGTTTGGCATGAACTTCGGGAACTTTGGACGTTAACGCAATGCGGAAGATGTTGGCGATGGAGGGCGAGTTGAGAATGATGGAGCGGCGCATCAAGTCAGACAGCGTGCCGATAAGCGGCACCAGGTCTTCTTCCCGGGGCACGCTGACCTCAACCGTGGCGTAAGCCTCCGGGGCGGGAGTGATGTGGATGCCAAGTTTGGTGACAACACCTGTTCAGCGTCAGTTCTTGGCCGATGCGTACAGCAGGATGAATGCAAAGTAGGGGTTCTGACCAAGATTGGATTGGAAGAAGAGTCCATCAAGACTCGGTCCAAAGCCGCTGTTAAACCTTGTCAGCTCGTCCTGTATCTTGTGCTGAGTAAAGTGTGTGCGCAAGTGCTGGTGACGTACGCCTTGTACAACGGGAAGTTCTTGTTGTCCTTCATCGCACCGGAGCCCGTCCGGAGCAGGTCGCCGTTGGGCAGGACAACCTCCATGCCGCACTGCGACAGTGAATGTTCTCCATTCGGTGTGTACCCCATGCCGCGGTCAAGCGTATTGCCCAAGACAGAACCCCATCCGATTGCCGGAACAGACGGCCAGAGGTTGAATCCTTTTCGTTGAATCTCCTCGAAGAGATCAAAGAAAGAGACCCCGGGCTCGACGACGGCGTAACCGTATTCCTCATTCACTTCAATGATCTTGGTCATTCGCTGCAGATCGAGAACAATGGTGCCTTCGACGACGGGGCTGGATCCGCCGTACCCCAAGTTCTTCCCCCGGGAAACCGTCCACAGGGCGACCCGGAAAGCATTGGCAAGCTTCACAATGTCCTGGACCTCTTCCACGGTGCTGGGACGAACAGCGCCGCCGGGCTGGTGGCTTGTCGTGGTTGAGAACGGATCGCCGTAAGATTCCGTCCCTTGTGGGCCTTTCAGCGCTCCATACTGATGGTCTCGGGAGACATTGGCCTCGCCGAGGATGCGGGTGGCATGGTCGAAAAAGTGTTGCAGATCACGGGCATCGGGCGCCCCGGGGCGTGCGTGACAAGCCATGGTGCTGTAGGAACGGAAGTGTGGAAGCAGATCCAAAATGCTGACTTCGAGACATGATCAACCAAGGACTCCGGCCCCGCGATGTTCTTATTCAAGCCGAGTTCCTCTCCAATTTCCTGGTCTCTCCTTCCAGCAAGGTACCGGGTATATCGGGGATGTTGTCCGGCAGACCCACCCACGCTCCGGATGTCAGAGTGCAACGGCAAGCAAGGATGTGGCAACTGGGGACGTCGGGGAACGAATGGGTTGGGAACCCGGGTTGGGGAAGTGGAGAGGTGATGGCGTGAAATCCGAGGAATGCCCACACTTACGGAGCCTTTCGTGGACAAGGCCCAATAATTACAATGCCACAAGTTGCGACAGTCGCACCGCCTCAGAGACACTTGGAAGAGATAGGGGGAAGCAAAGGAGGTACGTCCAGGTGGCCGAATGTGAAACATGGTTGCCGGATAATAGAGGCCCTCGTTATTCCGTAAATTTGCCATCTCCTGACAAATGAAGTTCCCACTTGGAGCCAAAAGAAGTAGATGATGGGCTCGGATGAGAGCGACGACTGCCGGCGGACGGAAACGTCGGGACGTGCCCAGCTGACACTAGAACTAAGTCCAAGGAAGGCTAGGCGGAATAGGAGAACGTTCTTAAGACAGTTAATTAACCTTGTGTCAATGCCCCGAGGTAGAGGGCGCAGTGCTTTTGAGATATTATCAAGGTATTATTCCCGCCCGATCCCTTTGAACCGCTAGGTGAAACTAGAGGAAACGCTCCAAACTGGAAGACATAGCTCTGAACTTGCTCCCGAAAAAGTAAAAGGGGATTGCCAGAAGCATGCTAAGCGTGACAAGCATAAAGATGACCAAGTAAACCTCGAGCCAGCCCCGAGCAGTCACCCAGTCAACTGCAGTGTACAGGAAGAGGAAGGAAACCAAATTCTTGAACAAATTGATGGCCACGATGGCTTCACTGGCTTGCTTCGGGCGGCTCTCCACCACATATGTAATGGCAATGTTCGGTGCGTAAACCGTGCCGAAAGAGACTGCTCGTCGTCAATGTCCATTCGGATTCGGGGGGAGATACGAGGAGTCTGGCTGCTTACCCATCCCGAAGCCAAATGCGATGGCGACCCACGAGAGCTGGCGCGAGCAGGCCAAGGCGACCACGATGCAGCCAACCGGTGCAATGATGGACCCGGGGACAAGGGAGACCAGCCGCTGTTCTGGAAACACGCGTCCATGGCGGATGATCATGCGTGCTGTAATTGCATCCGCGACGTAGCCGCCGGCAAAGCATGCGATGATAAAACCGACGATCGCCGCAACCTGCATCAACCCGACCTGAACCGCCGAAAAGAGGTATGGAGGAGCAAGCAGCAAGTTGGGGAAGGCAAATCTGGCGTGGAGAGATGGTAGTGAGCGGATGAATAGACACAGCTCCGTCAGACGAACTCACATGAGAATGACTTGCGCTGCCAGGGCTACACCGTACAGCAAAGTGGCAAACAAAACGTCCGGACATAAAAGAAGTATGAGAGGGCGCAAGCAAACTTTGAGGAAGCTGACCGAGTGGTCGGCCGTCACGAAGGAGGCCCAAACACTGGCCAGCCTCTTATCCACAACGTAATCCGTTTGTATGCTGGGATGCTGCAACCCTGGCGTGATTTCGTTGGCACTTTCAACTTCCAAGGCTGCGGGTTTCGATTCGGTAACGAGGGGTGCGTCGTGGAGCTCGGGGCGGTGGAAGTTGGACTCTGGGTAGAAGAGGAAGAGGAGGACCAGATTGAAGCCGGACAAAGCAGCAGAGAGCCAGATGTAGTCGACATAGCCGCCGGGGCTGTACTGAATCATGATTGCGGCGAAAAGAGGACCAACGGCGGTCGCTCCAGAGGCCAAGATCGTGTATCTAAGCGAGTGAATCAAGTCAGAAACATAGAGGTCAAGAAAGGGACAGCATTGCGCGTATTACCCCGACATCATAGCAGCTCGTTCGTGGAGAAAGAAAATATCCGACACGATGCCAGGGACGATACTCTGTTGCAACACCGGTTAGTGCGTTGGGCACGAGGCACCATGTATTAAGTGGCTTCCACGTAACATACCTCACCAGCCCCCCCAGCCAAACCGGACAAACATCTTACTGCAAGGAGGCTGTTGGGGCTGTCGACTTTGGCGCCCCAGATGAGAACGGCAAAATGGATCGCCATAGACGTAATCAGCGCAAAGCGCTTCCCGAACTTGACGCCCAACGGCACCCAAACAAGATTGCCAACGCCGAGAAAAAGCAAGTTGAACTATAGCCCGTTAGTCGACTCTTTGGAGTTGGGGCAGACGGTCCAGCAGCTACACTCAGCAATCCGTTGACATCATTCGCAGACTTGTGATACTGCATTGCCAATGCTGGTGCCGCGACAGACAGACCAGTGCCGGCAAAGTTGGCCGTGAAGTTGGCAATGGCCGTCGCGAGCAAAGCGGCGATCTTGATCCATTTCGGCCACCTCAACGGATCTCGTGAATTGTCCGACGGAGGCGGGAGCAAGACGAGGCCGTGGTGGTATTTCGAGGATGACGTGCCGTGATCATTCACCGGCTTGGGGAGCGTGTGGTCCGCCATAGCAGCCTCGATGTGTGCTGGCGATTCCGAGGGACCCTTGTGGTTGCAGATTTGGCAATGGAAAGATCTTTCTGGCTTCCGGCATCACCTTGTGCGGAAACAGAACAGACTGTAAGGCGGCTTTTGAAGCGAATCCATCCTTGATCCAGAGGCCGCTTTCTGACTTTCAGCTCCCTCCGCCTCCCGGGGCTCCCGGGGACCACCGGGATACTCCTGCAATAGTGCGGTGGATTTCTCCGCAGGGTCTGCAGCTACCCCTGAAATGAATCCCGTTTTCGCCTAGTCATTGTTGCTCAGCTGGGGAATCTACCAAGCTATTCAGTGGGGAATCTGGAGATCCTGGGGGGTCCGGGGAACCTGGGGGATCTGGGGAACCTGGGGGATCTGGGGATGCTGGGAGTCTGGGGAACTTGTGGGATCTGAAGAACCTGGGGGGTCGATCTGGGGAGCATTGGACAATTGCTGTGTGGGTTACCCCGGGTCTCCCAGGATCCTTGTCTGCTGGCCCTATCTCCCCGAGAAAGTGGCTTGCTCGGAAAGTTGGGGCAAGACCTCAGCGTAAAGGGGATGTCAACTTGGCGGTGCAAGAAATATAACGTATAGGTTCCAACAGTGACGTAAACTGGCAATTTTCGTCCAGAGCACCTCGTTGTGGTGCTCCTCATTGGCCATCAGTCAAGTCTCGCAGTTCGCGTCCCAGGTGGCGAGCGGCACTGTCGAAGCCACAAAAACAAGACCAGTCAGAAGTTTCCAAGTCGTTTCTAACCCTCAGTGCCTCTGATGCCTCTAAAACCCACTCGGTTGTTGCGAGCCGTACGCAGTGTTAAGAACATCGGGCTGAAGACACAATGACAATTCCGAACCAAACAGCCCAGGGTCCATGAGCTGCCACACCCACGCACTCGATGGGGAGAAGGCGAACGAGGCAGGTGTGAATCCGGCCGCATGCCCTATTCCGGTGATGGTCAGCAAGGTCAAGGACAGCGATGGCGTCGATGCATACCATCAAAATCCAACGCGGTGAGAAGCTGGGCGAGGGTATCTCGACACCGCATGATGACCTTGTTCCCCTTGTCTAGACCATGTAGGATCTCCATGGCGGCATCCAGGAGGGCTCGTAGTTCTGCGACAGAAATTGCCGACAACTCAGCTGAGTATGTGGGCATCCTTTTGATGAGGAGAACTCCCAGGACTGCGAGGGCAGAGTTGAATGCTTCCCCAGTTGGTTAGCGACCCTCGCGTGTTTGACATGGAAAAGAAGAACATACTGTAGTAGCAAGAAAACCACCATGCCCCAAGCAGGTTCTGATCATTGCGTGACGCCGCCAAGATGATATTCTTGCCGATATGAAGCACGTCGGTGCATGTGCAAACAATATCGGCAAGCAAGACCGCCCCAGAACTCCGGAGCCATTGCAATTGGTGCTCGTTTGAAGCCGTTGTCCCAGGCAGGTCGAGGAACTGGTTGAGAACCGGCCGCAACACCAGGATTTTAGCCCCGAGGCAGCGGAGAGAGAGAAGGACCCGCAACCGAACGTTTTCGAGAGTGGGAGAAACATCGTCGACCGCGTCTCGGGAAGTGATGATCTTCAGACGAGTGGGGAGGTTGTCCTGCCACTGTGCCAGTGTCCAGCATAATTGTGAGATTTGGCCAAGCGCCTCGCTCATCGGCAGAAGAGGACGGAATCCGAGGTTCTGGTCATAGAGCCGATCCACGACGTCTCCGATAATATGGGTGATCGACCTTTCATGCATCAGCAGCCACATTCCCCGTTTCGGTACCTGGTAGAGTGGGGTCACGACTTACACGTTGGCATCAAAATAAGCCAAAGTCAGCATGGTGATGCCACTAGGGACATCGCTAAATGCCAGATGCGAGCTGGGTTCAGGCCTCACGTGGGACACCGGAATCAGGGGTGGACGCCCGTACGTGACGCTCAACCAGCTGCCTTGTCATCAGTTTTCCGTGAGTGTCTTCGTTGCAGGACGGGCGAGTTACCGATCATTCATCGCACACAGGTACCACAGTCTCCGTCGGACTTCGCGATCTAGATGCGAGAAGTTCGTTGACCCCATGAAATGAAGCCCCAGCTGGTAGGCGCCTTTGACCGCGAGGCTATGGAAGGTCCAGGCCAGGGAAGAGGATGCCGTGCCTTGGAGGTAGGTGGACATGAGGAAGAACAGTTGCACTATTACAGTTTCCAGACGTTAGAATCCCAGAAACACGACGTGACAACAACCGGCCCGGATTCGATGGACATCCAACATACCTAGTTCCAGAGAGAGACGTCCCAAGATATCGGGTCTCGCCAGCTCAACGGCTCGCTCGAAATACATATCCGACCGAGTGGCCCGTTCCAGCGGTGGTGATGTTGGTGTCAACACGTTGGTCGCGAGGGCAAACGACATGTTGAGCACACCAAACCACGACCTCCGCACCGCTCGGACCCCGTCGCTCCGCGCCATCTTATACGTCGCTCGGAACGAGTCTTCGTGGATGCCGGGGAGCATGAGATTGACGGTGGAGAAGAAGACCTGCAGCAGCTCTTCTGCCTCGTGCTGAGTTGGGAGAGCAAATGGTTCCACGATTCTCCTCTGCTCTCCCTCGCGCGAGTTATCTGGATTGGCTGGCCTTCTCAAGAACGCGCTGGGGCATTCACCAGAAGCATCTACCGGGGCATCCATGATGTGCCGCGACCGGCCAGCTCCTGGGTTCACCGGCTGCCCAACGCCACGGACGATAGATCGCAGGAGCGCCACGTTGGAGGAGGGCCCTTCCCGTCGTAGCCATCAGAAAGTGTCAGATTGAGTTCGAAAACCAGGTCCTGTAATGATTGCGGACAATTCTCACCGAAATATTCCTCTTCAGCCGCCCCATCCTTGAGGGCAACAGCTCCCATCCCGTCCACCACATCATCTTGATCTGGGGATCCAGTCAAGCCCATGGTGGTTTCCGATCGCTGGTCCCCTTGCGTTGGAGAAGTAGAAGTATGCACTTCGATGGATCGGCTACTCTGAGGTGATGGTTGATCACATCGCTTGGCTTGTTCCAACGACAGAAGCTTTTGCTCCATTGCCAGCAATCGCTGCTCGAGAAGTGTATGGTCTCTCTGGCTATCTTCAACGATGAGAAACCGTATTCGATCAGATGCACGCAGGAAGGACTCACGCATGGCCCGCTCCAGTCCCAGTCCCAGTCCCAGTCCCCGTCTCAGTCCATGTTGAGGTCGTCGCGAAAGACTGGCGGACTGGTTGATCATATTGACACGAAGTCACCATGTCTTGGCATGTTGAACACGGCTGGCCGCCATCGCACTGTTATGAAAAAGTATTAGCAAGTATTAGCGAGTTCTGGTGGCTCATGGAACACTTCGACATGCCCGAGATTTGCGTGTCCGGCAGGATCGGCACGCGACTGATACCCGCTTTCTTTTGCGATCCTGTTGCCTCGTTGACAGGGGATTGTCTGAGTCCCCAACAGACGGATCCGAGGGGGACATGTTTGTCTCTGTGTCTGGCATGGCGAATTCTCGGTATGCAGGTCGAGGTTCCATCAACGAGGACAAGCCGGATGGAGGAGCGCGAAGCGATTTGACTGGTCCTGGTGGCAAATCAACCAATCCCAGTGGTCCATGGCGAGGACCCTTTTCCCCGCACCGCGGTTGGAGAATCCCAGCAGGAGAACTCCACTGGATAATCCGCACATTGTGGATAGGGTTGGGAGGTTCTTTGGTTGTTGGATGCTTGTGGATAGGACCCCGATTCCAGTCCCTGGATTTCCATTGAATCGGGGGAACAACCAGGTGTAGAAAGAGCGCACATCCAGCCGGCACGCGATCTGTCAAAAATCGAAACCCAGAAAGCGGTTGTCTCGAGCGGTGACGACTTGGACATGTGGAGGCACCGGGTACCCGGAAGCGTTTACACACAAAACACCCCTGGGCTGTCATCCATGATCGGCTCTGGAATCCGCAACTCAAAGCCCAAATACCAGGCTAGTTTGCCAGCCACCTGGCGAGGTCGTGAATTAAGACAGGCTTGACGACGGGATATTTTCAAGAATACCAAGGATGGATTCTGTGGTGTTGGATATCGTGTAGCCATTCGAGGACAACTACCGAGTCCATTTTCGCGGAGTGGTTCCCCAGCTCTGGTCTAGAACCGCCCCCCTCGGGAGAGCCGGGGAACTCGGCAGCACCGGGGGACTCGGTAACGCCGGGGCACCGGGGAATTGGAGGGACTTGGGAGCCCGTTTTGGTTAACGACCTAACTAAGTGGATACATGGCTCGGATTCACGACCTGCTAGTCGCCACCTCGGTTGCAAAGTTCAGCATCACATCCATCGGGTCCTCCACGACCACCGTGATGGCTTCCCGGATCGTGCTGTTTTTCTTCAGCACCTGCTTCGGGCTGAACCGTCTTAGGAACATGGACAACACAATCTTCTGCTCAATGAGCGAGAGGTTTTGGCCAACGCATTGCCGAGTTCCTCGCGAGAACGGATGGAAATAAGACATCATCTCTCGTTTTTGGTCATCGTCGACCATCCACCGCGAGGGGTTGTAGCTTGTGGGGGACGGAAATATGGCGTCATTTTGCAAGAAGTACCATGGGGAAAGGCTGACAATTTTCTATCAACCAAGTCAGCAGAGGTATCAGATGGGGCAATGGGCGCTGAGGCAGAGCGCTGAGAGATCTTACCCCGGGCGGGAAATAGTAGCCCTTGAATGTCCAACCACCTTCGGGGACCGTCCGTGGCAACCGGACGCGGCTGGGACAGGAGATCCGCAGCCCTTCCTTGATGCACGCATTCAGAAAAGGAAGAGCATCAAGCTCCTGGACTGTGGGTCTGGAGTCGAGCGTTTGCATGACAGTTCGGACTTCGTCTTGGAGTTTTCGATAGGCATCCGGCTGTTGCAACAGATTATGGAGGGTGACCGCCAACGCCGATGCCGTGGTGTCGGTTCCTGCCACGATCATCACGATGGCTTCCGAGATGAGATGCTCTTTTGTAAGTGGCGTGGATGTCTTTGTCGCGGATGAGATCATGTTTTTGAACATGGTCCAGGTGTCAGTTGCATCCATCTCTCGGAATGCACCCTCGGCCGTCTCGCCCAGTGCAAGAAATCCGTTCGGGACGGCAGTGAGCTTGTAGTAACTGGCCCATCGGAGTGCTGCTCGGAGAATCGGGAAATGTTGAAACTCCAGCCTCATTAGAGGAGGTCCTTTCTGTTTCGACGGGCTGGTTTGGGAGACTTACAAAGGGCACAGAGCCAGTGGCCTTGTCGATGCCATCGAAGATCACCGACTCGAAGTCTTCCAGCTTCAGCGCGCCAGTCGACCGTCCGAAGGCGAATTCGGAGATGGTGTCCAGAGTCATGCAGCGGAATGCAGGGAAGAGAGGGATCGTCTGGCCATCCTTTACCCGCTGTGCGATACGGTCCATCAGATACACCGCATTGTCAACGATGGACGCTTGGTGCTGCACAATGTTCGCTCTCGAGAAGGCATGGGAGATGAGTCGTTTGTCTTGGGCGTGCTGTTGACGGTCCCGGATCGTGAAGAGATTCGGGGCCTGGTCTTCGAACGACCGATAAAAGTACTCGGATTTTTCAAACTTGGATGTCTGTCCGTAGATGATGCCGGATGCTTCCAGGTCGTTGAATGAGACCTCATCCGGCGAGATCCTCAGCATTGGTCCTGCCATGCGTCAGTAAATCGTCCAGCTTGGGCGATTCCTCGTGATCGTACCGTATTTCCGGTGCAACTCGAGAATCTCGGTATGAGGATTGCCCCTCATCTCCAGGGTAAAGAGCCACCATCGTGAGATCTTCGCAACGAAGGGGCCCGGGATCGCCCGCAAGGGGTGGAAATAGACGTTGTAAACACAGGTCCCGAAAACCCAGAGACCCAACACAACAGCACCATACGCGAGAGAGTGCATGACGAAAACAGGAAATATCATATCTTGCGGATGGGGAGATGGAGGGGAAGAACAACGTCAGCTGATGTCTTTATCCAGCAGCCACCCCGTTCTCCTGTCGCTAGTCCTTATCAACTCCCCGCTATCCGCGCATTCGCGGCAGCCGGACCTGGGTGGACCATTTTGGATTGCGCCCGGCGTGTTGTCAATATTCTCCATTTCCGATAGGCCACAACAACAAGGTTGTCACCTCCCGGGGAAACGCGGGGAGATAATGCGATATACCCGGTCCGAGCACCCGCATATCCAAGACGGGGAAAATAAACGGGTTCAGTAGACTTGGCTCGCCAGCAGGCCGCGTGGTTTCGTCGGGGCTGACCACGCCAACGGGCACTCACCCGAGAAAGCCTGGATGCAAGTACGTGGACATTGAGAAGTGTGATTCAACAAGACACATGAGGCCACCCCCAAAAGCGTTCATCCTTTGGAGAATGGCCTATGCCCTCCGGACTACGATTTGCAAGAGCGAGAACATCTTCCAGCGGCACCACTCTTCGTACTTCGTAGTTGATCTCCTAACCAGAGTTGATTTCTTAACCAGAGCGCTGCGGCGGAGAGTTTTCGCGAGGCTTACCCCAACAACCCAGAGGAATTTGCCGACATACTACTTCCCTCGTGCAAGCTGTGGTTGTGTCCTCTCGCAAGCTCATGTCACCACCCGCGCTGCGGTAACGGGTGCATGGATTCCGGTGCAGACCGTGACCGTAATCCTCCGGGCACTTGGTCCGGCAGGTCCTGTGCGCCGGAGGGCTGGAGGGGGGACAGGACCCTCCCGGCCGTGAAGATGAGCGGGCCGGCCCATATCAAAAAGGGGCTGGAGATATGCAGAAGAAGCGACTGTCCGCTGTTTGAGACAGTGAAGAAGTAATGAGGTCCCTGGACACAAAACAGTGCGCAGAGCCACGGAGAATTACCAGGTACCTGGGGGTACACACCACCCTCGAGTTGAGTACGTACTTCAACGCCAACGATGAGCCACCTTGCGGTGCACTTGTTGCACGGAGAGGAGGGGAGCCGAGACCAAGGAGTAGAGCGTCCGCCAAGCGTGATTCGGCAACAGCTTCAGCGGGGGGATGCAGGCACGTGCACGCAATCCATGATGGCTGAGAACATGAAGCACGACGCTTGCATGACATTCGGCATCAGCATCGATGATCCAATGCCTTACGTCGCGCCCGCAGGGTCTGCACTCTACGCTCCCGTCCAGTTCTCCGTCTGGCTTCGGCGGCTTCCATTTGCGTCTTGACGATGCAGCGGCGGTCGTTCCAAAGATCAATGTGCCGAGGCAAAAGTGAATTGGACGCTGGCTTCCAACCTCGGCGACCCGCCCTTGCATAAGCGTTAGGCATCTAGACAGATCTGTACTGCATGCACTTAGACAACCCAAGCGCTCGTTAAGCGATTCTCACTCAGCAGGCTAGTGAAACCGAGGATGGAAGGCTTCAATATAGTAGGGAAGCACTAGTGCATCGCTTAGTGGACGTCCATTCTCTATAGCATCTATTCCTCTGTCCTTATCGCTACAACTAATATACAAACCCTAAGCAGCTGTATAGACAGAGCTTATTCTCTCGCATTACCGAATAGCATCTTCTACTAATAGCTATTATAGGAACACGACCTTAGAGCATTAAGCTATAGCTAAGTATAACCTAGAAGCAGCGTCTACATCTATAAGAGATAAGAGAAGAGGGGGGAGAGAGTCTATATATGAGTATGCGATAGACACAGGCAGATGGAACAAAGCCACAACAACACTCATCCTCAAGGGGAAGGGATGCCGACAAGACAATGGAGATAGCAAGTAGCTTTCCAGCCTCGATTTAGCATTCTACTAGTACATATATCATTAAGGGTAGACTAAAACAATAACCTGGCGCCGCCCTCAAATGTTCCTCGAAGTCTCCGTCACCGAGCCTGGCGGCACCTCGCCCTGATCTGCCCGCTGATCCGGCACCGACTCAGGCGCCTCATAATACTCCCCCTTGAACTGGCTGCCGCGGCTCCCCTGGGAGGGCACCTCCTCGCGGCTGTCGGCAGGCATGCCCAGGTTTGCCTTGGCCGCCAACCGGCCCTGCTCCGACAGTTCGCCCTTCCTCGGCGGCTCGCGGCCGCGCCCGCCGAGCGCCTGGTCGACCGGCAACATGTTGTCGCCGCGGATAGTGGCCCGCTCCAGCTCCCGCGGGTCCTTGCCCCAGCCCTTGACCGTCGACTCGTCGATCTTGCCCGGGTTGTGCTGGTAGATGTGCGCCGTCTTGTCCTCCGGGCCGCCGGCACCCTCGTAGGCGGATCCGCGGATGAAGCTGTCGCGCAAGTCAGCGGGTATTCTGAAAGCAAAAGAGTAAGAGGTGAGTGAGTTAAGGTCTGCTCACCGTCCCTTCTCGTCGACGTCACCGCCCTCGTCGGGGGGAATCGGACGGTCGTAGCTCCTGTTCGTGATCAGGTTCTCGCCGACCTTGACGCTCGCACCGGGGAACTTTTGATCGATCGTGTCGTTGACGCCATAGTCCTCGAGACCCGAGGCCCGCCCCTTTCCGGTGCCCGTTTTGGACTGGTACGTATTAAGATCGCGCTCGGCCTGCTGGGCGATTTCGTTGAGCTGTTCCTTTCCGGGACCGCGTTCTGACATTTTGCGTTTTCGATGGTCGTGGAATGAGTTTCTAGACGGGAATTGTAGAATCGTTGAAAAGCGGTGGCTGAGACTGAGGATTTAAATTTCCGGTGAGGTTCAAATCTGCTGCTCCCCTTTTCCTTGGGGCCAGTTGCGTAGTAGATATTGGTCTTGGAGGGTCGATGTCGTCATGGTGCGAGTCAGCTCCAGTTATGACGGACATTTGTTGGAAGATCGATGATCTGCGCCCAGCCATGGCTCGTGAAAAGTTCATCCTGATGGGGCGTCTTTCGGACCGCCGAACTATGCTCAACCATGGTCTCCAGGTGGGGCAGCATAGGTCGAATCAGCATGGATTTTACCTGCAGCCAGGTGGCTGCGCATAACGGACTGAGCCCTGTAGATGTCCCTGAGCATCACCCGGCTAACGACCCCATCACGCTTACCCCTTTTCATTCACTATCTCCGCCTGGCCAGACAGAAACCAACACCTGCCGGATCAAGGTGCTGAGTTTGCTAATGGTTCAGAGTCTGGTTGCAAGAGCCGCTTCTGGCGAGCAAGTCATTGGGCCTGCGTGGACATTCCAACGACCATTCCTACCTCTGTCAGAGCCATAAACGGCTCTACAAAGCAGAAGGATAGGTTGCAAAGCCAAAAACGGCTTCCCACTTGCAGAAAAAGGACTGCTTTGTAACGCGGGGTAGGGGTGGAAGGCTGCACACGCGCCTAGTGCTGGTTCCTCAGCTTGACGGTCACAACGGGTCCTGCCTCAACGCCCTCCTAAGCAGCAAGTCAAAATAGTGCCAGCTGTTGGTAGGCCAACTAACCACCAAATCATAACCGTTGTCAGGACATATGTGGAAACTTGCCCTACAAGTGAGTTGGTGGTTCGACGAGATCCCGCAGGTCCCAGCCAAGGAGTCCACGGCGGCCAACCTCCGCAGCCCCTAGGCACCTCGCTCTCTCTTGGCACAGGCTTCCTCACGTCGTTGCATTTGGCCATATAAGCGCTTCACGATGTCGCCAACCCGCACTCCTGTGTCGTCCAGGGTCGGCCTAACGAGAACCGTTTTTGCGTATTCCCGTTCCCGCAGCACCTACTTGGAAGCCCTTCCACCATCTGGCAGGGCTTGGCCGTACAGGATTGCCGCATCTGTGTCTCTGTTTTGTCCTGCCCAATAGTTGAGAAGATCGAGCATGACACTCAGCCTCGGAACCAACCAAGCCCGCTCGTTCCCTAGCTCCGTCTCGAAAATGATGACAGGATGCGGTCTCGTGGCACTCAGCAATCGGTACAGACGTTGAAGGATCTTGACGAATTCTCGACCCGAGACGCAAATTACACCGAACTCGTCCTTGACAACACATGGTAATGGAATTAATCCTGCTCATTGTGGAGGCTCTGTTAACGTTCAGGTTTACTACCCTAGGTACATGATCGAAATCCAACACTTCCGCGAAGCCGAGGCATCTCTTCTGTCTCTCCTCGGCGACGTTGATGATGACTCTCTTCTGGCCGCTAGAATACATCGGACTCTTCTAGGTCTCTACGAACGGACGGGACGCAGCAACAGAGCGTGTGCCGCTGCGAAAGCTGAATTCGATATCTTGCAGAGGCATAATCCAGCGGAAGACAATAACCTTGCCAACGCGTACAGCAACGTTGGCTACGCGATGTTGTCAGCATACAAGGCGGCCGAGGGTATCAAGTACCTCGACAAGGCAATAGCCATAGCGAAAGCAGTTCCCGAACCTGCCCGTTATCAAGAGTATAACA
>FSTF01000373.1_pt1 | contig 14761 bp, 6 predicted proteins | sample 1637001 | NCBI WGS metagenome assembly FSTF01 (sample SAMEA3914816, study PRJEB12502) | metagenome | biome: forest; material: soil | place: USA | collected 2011-09-16 | depth 0.3 m
CCGATGGTGGTGTTGGCCGCGGAGGCGGGGTGCGCCTGGGTGTTGGCGGCGGCGCGCGATTGGCAGCGTGACATGAGCGAGGCGGAGCACTAGAGGTAGACGTTGCACGTGGTGCACTGTTCGCGCCAGTAGGAGCACATTTTGGCCAATGGGGTGGTTGGTTGGGGTTTGGGAGTTGTTGTTGGTGTTTAGGTTGCCGTATTGATGTTGTTGTGTGTTGGAATGATGATCAGGAGAGTTGGTTCTGTCGTGGGAACAGCTCGACCTTTTATAGGCAATCGTTGCTTTCAACAATGAAGTAGTTAGTGCTATCTTTGGAGCCTTACAATGTTCGCCATCTCTTGTTCTGTGCCTGTGAGTCTATTACAAGTCTGACCTCAGGCCTGTCTATTCTCTGCGGGCCGGCTTCATGTTTACGAGGTTATTTCGATCACCAGTTTGGAGTCTTGTATCAACTGAAAGATGAGGCAATCCTATTTTTGGCACCCATTGTGCGGTGCTTGAGACCACACCTTCTGCGGCGGGCAGGCAAACGATACGACCAATCCAATCTTTAGGTACTGTGCTGACTCCGGCCTATCCGGCAGTCGCTGACTCTTTGCTCGACTCGTTGCTCTATGGAGTCTTACTCTGGCCGCCATTTGCCATTGGTCGTTGCCGTCCCATGCCTTACGCCAACCCTCCCACGCCCCAAGCCACCTACCTAGGTAGGTAGGGAGGATTGCAGATCCTGGATTGCCACACACGAGGTTTGTTGCTGCCTACCGGTCATTCGTGACAGAAACGGTCTAATTAAGGAACGGATTTTGCGAGACTGTTGAGGCCAGGGGCTGATTTCTGCGTGAATTTTCACCAGGTTAGTTTTTATTTTGCTTCTGTCCTTTTTCTTTTCTTCCTTTTATCTCTTTTAACGTTATCTCTTTTCCTTTTCTTTTCTTTTCTTTTCTTTTTCTTTTTTTGGACCGGAGGCGGGGGAAAGGTGTCGTGGTGCAGGAAGCAGGCGCCTCTCAAAGCGTCGCCAGTGAACCGACGGGAAAGAAGAAAAAATTGTCTACCTGGTAACTTCCATATAATACCCCCAAGCCTGTGTACCTGAACTCGGAACCGCCTCCTACTCGATAAAGCCAATCTCCCTCCAAACATGAATGTACTTCCTCACCACGTCCTCGCTCACCGGGCCCAGCGCGTTCAACGCCTTGGAGTGCTCCAGACTGTGCTTGACATCCAACATCAGCCCGCCACACGACATGCGGAGATAGTTGCTGTCCAAGAAGTCCAGCAAGGTCGCGGCGGGGTTATTCTTCGCCGGCGCTGCCCGCACCCGCTCCACCCACTCCTTGAACGGAATCAAGTTCGGAATCCCGAGCGCGTCTCCCAGCACGGCGTTCAGCTCCCGCCACGACTGCCCGACGGGGTTCTCGACGTGGTAGACCGGATAGGGGTTCGGAGGATCCGGGTTGAGCACCAGGTCCGACAAGGCCGCGGCAACGTGGTTGACGGGCGTCCAGTAGGCTTTGCCGTCCACATCCGGGAGAGCGTTGAGGGTCTGCGATGACTTGACCAGGAACCCAAAGTGCTCCATGGGGTTCCAGTAACCGCTGGTGCTGGACCCGGCGATCTGGCCCAGGCGGACGGCCATGGTGCGGAAACGACCAGGGAACCTGTGTAGCGTCTCGTCGAGCATCCGCTCGCACGCCCACTTTGCGTCGCCGTAGCCGTTGGGCAGCACCGAGTCGACGTCGACCCTGTCCTCGGGCACCACGACCTTCTCATTCCCGGAATTGGCGAGGCCATAGTGACCCACAACGCCGATCGAAGACACCATCTGGAAGCTGAAGCGGAAGGACTCTGGGCGCTGCGACGCGGCGTCGCGGGCGAGGTCGACGAGGTTGCGCATGGTCCGGAACTGCGACTCGAAGCCGGCAAGGGGGCGCTTCGCGCTCATGGGCCACGCATTGTGGATCAGGTGCGTGACTGTCCTCGACAAGTCCTCGTACTGGCTCCGCGACAGCCCCAGCAGGGCCTGGGAGCTGTCGGTCTGCAGAACGAGCAGCTTCAGTTTTAGGGCCTCGGGAAACCGGATGCCCTTCTCTCGCATGGCTTTGTATTGGCGCGTGTAGGGCTCGGCCTTGTTCTGGCGGTTGAGGCAGACGATGGTCTTGACGTCGGGGAGCTGCGCGAGGTGGTAGACCAGGTTGCTTCCCAGGCTTCCAGACGCGCCGGTGACCAGGACCACCTTTTCGTCGACGCTTGGCGCGGTACCGGCTGAAAGTGAAGAAACTTGACCGGCAGCGGAGAATCCGGCAACGTGCTGGCGGACGTAGGCATCAACAGCTGCCCGACGAGCGTCAAGGGCCTGAACAGCCGCGGCGGCGGCGGCGGCGGTTTCATCCGGGCTCTTCTGTGCTGAGTGACTCCCCAAGTTCAACTGGGAAGTACCCCCAGTTACTTCGGCAACAGGTTTGGGAGCCACTTTGTCCGTGTCCAAGTTGCCGACGAAGCCCGTCGCCGTATCGTCATTCCCACCCAGCAACTTCCTCAGATCCTCCACGGTCGGGCACTCGAGGAACAGCGACTCATGTGAGATGTCCAGCTCGAGCTCGTCCCGGAACCGGCTGACGATGACCAGCGAAAGCAGTGAGTCCACACCCGCGTCGGCGAAGCTCGTGTCATCGGTGAGGTCCTCGACCGCGACGCCGCTCTCCTCCGAGATGACCTGCAGAGCGCGCTGGAAGCCGACTCGGGGATTGGGTGTGGTGGTGCCCGTTCCGGCGCTAGACGGCGGAGTGGCCGACGCGGACTCGGCGCTGCTGCTGCCGCTGCTGCTGCCACCAGATGTCGAGTGGTGGCCGGCACCGCCCAGGAGCGACTTGAGATGGCCCACTGTAGGGTACTCGTAAAAGAGGGCGTTGAAGTCGAGGTCCAGGTCGAGCTCCTCCTTGAAGCGGGCCGTGATGGTCAGACCCAGCAGGGAGTCAATGCCGACGTCGCTGAAGGCGGTGCCGTCGGCGTCCAAGTCGGTCACAGCAAGCCCGCTCTCCTCAGCGATGATGGCGAGCGCCGTGGAAAAGCCGCTTTTCGCAGCGGGAACCTGGGCTTTAATGGGCAGATCCTCTTGCTGCTTGACGTTGCTGCTCTGGGCAGCTTTCGGCTTCCGGGACGACCGGGTCCCGCTCTCAATGGAGAGGATGACCTTGAGGACTCGACGCGGTACGCCTTGGATCTAGAGACCAGAAAGGTTAGCCACATCATCCACACTGTTAGGCTCGTGAATAGGGGTACGGAATATACGAACTGCAATCTGTCCGAAATGCGCCACGACTCTCTCCCCATCAAAGATGACCACGTCACCATGCCACAACTTGTCTGCCCCCTCCTCCATCCTCGTGTATGTCGTGTACACCTTCTCAAAATCCATCTCCTCAAACAACTGCAGGGAACCCCACCCGTGGTTCATAAACACCTCGTTATCCAAGTCGATATTGTCGTTGCAGTTCATGGTAAAGCCGCACGACTGCGTCAGGGAGTCGATGATGGCTGGGTGGGTGTGGAAGTTGCCGTCTCTCTTGACGCCGCCAAAGCTCAGACGGCTCGAGGCTTCTAGCGTCTTGCTATTCAGCACTATCTCGTCGATGGCGCGGTAGTCGTCGTGGAAGCGGGCCAGCGGCCGGATAGCGCGGTACACCATGGGCCGGTTGAAGCGGGCCGTGGTCTCGGCGGCGATGCCGTCCCGGAGGGCTTGCATCTTTTGCTTCACGCTGGGAGCCTTTGCCTGGAGCGCTTGCTGGAGGACTTGCCGGTCTTTGCCAAAACGCACCACGCAGCGGGCGTGCTCCTGGAGCTTCTCCTTGCTATCAAAGGACATGAACTTGACGCTCGCTGAAAAAGAGGACCAGTCGACCTCTGCGTGCGCTTGGAGGGGCTGCTTGTCTGCGCCGACCCGGAGGATAAGGGCTTTTGAGATGGTCATGTCAGACACGTCGACGAGGTCCCCCGTGGTCTCACCCGCTCGCTGCTCCTGAAGGTATGTGCCTAGGCTCAACGCAATGTCCGCGTACACGGACGGAGTGCAAAGCGGGATCCCGTCAACCTCGTGGCCCTGGACAAGCGGACTGAGGTCCTTGCGCGCGATATCCGCCTCAACGATGAGGCGGGAGCTGTCGGTAGAGTCGTGTGTCTCCTCGACAACCCTGTGGATGGTGGTGCTCTCCAGTCTTGGGCTGCCGCTGCGGATGACCAGGGGCGGATCCCCTTTCCGCAGGGACCAGTCATGGACGTATTGGATCCAGTACTCCTTCAGGTCCCAACTGTACGCGGGCAGCGGAAGGGCCTTGTGCGAAGCTTTGAAGTCGCGGTGGTACTCTGCCCATGCGATATCGGCCCCGGCAGTGTAGAGACTCTTCAGGCTGCCACCCAGGACTTGCCAGGCTGATCTGCCGCGCTGCGCCGAAGCGACACATGACATCTGGGACCCCAGGACGGCCTTTACCATGCCGGAGATGGCTGGGTGCGGGCCAATTTCCAGGATCGAGTGGTTGTCACAGATGACCTGGCGTCTCCGCGCTTCTGTGAGTGCTCCGAGCATGTTGACGGGTTGGCGAGTGTGGCTGACGAGATAGTCCGGGCTGAACATGAAGCCGTCGTCGTCGTTCGGAGAACGAACCTGCCCATCCAAGGAGCAGACGACAGGCACCTTCGCCTTGTTGAATGTCACGCCGCTGGCCAGTTTTTGCAACTCTGGCAGCATCGGGTCCATCTGGGAGGAGTGGAACGCGAACGGGACTTTGAGCGGCGTCGTCTTCATCCCGGCGCCCGTCAGCAGATCCTTGACCACCGAGATCTCGTCGTTCGATCCGGCCAGAACCGTCTCAACCGGGGAGTTGATGCACGAGATTTCGTATCTCGTCTTGTCCCCAAGCACGGCGGCAATCTCGTCGGTCGACCCCATGACGACAAGCATGCCGTGACTGTCGCGAGTGCACTTCTCCACGAGCGCCTGGGCCCTCTTTCCAACGAGGTAGACAGTGTCAGCGTCCGAGAGCACGCCCGCCGCGTTGAGAGCCGCGTACTCTCCCAGGCTGTGTCCAACGACAGCGGTGGGCGTGATATCCCACGACTGCCACAGCTTGGTCAGGGCGATCTGCATGCAGACATTGGCCGTCTGCACGACGACCGGGGCGAACCCGGCACTGTCTTGCTCGTCGGATTGGATGAAGGGCAGCATCGACGGGAAACCCAGCCGCTGTCCCATCAGATCCAGCCGGCACATCTCGCTGCGGAAGAGAGACAAGGTCTGGAAGAGCTGCTTGCCCATGCCCGGGTACTGGGCGCCCTGGCCGGTGAAGGCGAAGACAACCTTGGGTGCGCTTTTGGGTCTGGTCATTCCCGCCGACTCTCGCAGGGATGTCTCGATCTGCGCCTGCAGTTCGTCGACCGTTGAGCCGGAAAGCATGACGCGGTGCTGGTGGTGGATGCGGCGTGCCGTGGTCGTGTAGGAGAGCTGGCCGAGCGAGACATGAGGATTTTCTTTCAGGAATTGGGCCATGGACCGGAGGTTGCCCTGCAAGGAGGCGCCGTTCTTGGCCGACAGAGCAATGAGATGGGGGTTGCGTGGGTCACCGTTGCTGTCCGGGGTGGCCGACTCCTGCGCCAGGGGTGCGTCCTCGATCAACAACGCCGAGTTCCCGCCGGCAGCGCTGAAGTTGTTCACCATGACTCGCCTCGGCTTTGCCAGGTTAGGGCTTCGCCGCCACGGGGTCGGCTCGAGAGCGATCCTAACGTTTCGTTCCTGCAGATCGGTCGGGAACCTGCGGTTGATCCGCGTCTTGATGCCGCAGTGCGGAGGGATGGTGTTCTTCTGCATCATCAGCAGCACCTTGATGAGACTCGACACGCCCGACGCGGCCTCGCCGTGACCAATGTTGGATTTTGCTGATCCCAGATGCAGAGTCTCGTCGCTCGTTCGTCCTCTCTTGACCTGTGATAGCGAAGGCGCAAAGGTGTCCAGAACGCTGGTCATCTCGCCAGCATCCCCGGCCTGCGTGCCTGTGCCGTGCATCTCGACGTAGCTGACCGTGTAAGGGTCTACGGCGGCTTGATTCAGGATCTTGGTGAAGATGGCACGCTGGGCGCCAACGTGTGGCCGAGTGATGGACTCTGACTCTGCCGAATGGTTGGTGTAGGCGCCCAAAATCACCCCCAGGATCGGGTCACGGTCAGCAAGGGCGTCGTCGAGCCGCTTGAGAATCACGGTTCCAATGCCTTCTCCTCGACAATAGCCATCGGCCTCGTCGTCAAAGGTCTTGCAGTTCCCAGTGCGGGAGAGAAAGTGGCCCCGGTCGAGGCCGGCCGTGAAGTCTGGGTTCGTCAGGACATTGGTCCCGCCCGCAATGGCTGTATCGACATCACCTCGCCACAGCGAGTTGCACGCCAGATGGATGCTGGCCAAGCTAGACGAACAGGCTGTATCCACTGCATAGCTTGGACCGCTGAACTTGAAAAAGTAGTTGATACGTCCAGGGATGAAGGCACGGTTGCCTCCAGGGATAAAATATGTATCGATAGCCTGGGCGCTGTTCGTTTCCATCCAGTCGTTGCTCGTCACGCCATAAAAGACGCCAACGCGGTCGTGTCTGGTGGAAGGGGTTGCGCCTGGGACGATGCCGGCCTGTTCGATGGCTTCGTAAGCCGTCATCAGGGCAAGCCGCTGCGCTGGGTCGATCTGCGGAGCCTCGCGTGGTGAAATGTTGAAGAACCGGGCGTCGAATACGGCGGGGTCGTCGAGCCAGCACCCATAAGGCGTGGCGCTTGTGTTCTTTTTCGTGCCGGTCAGGTCCACGTGCGTTTTCACGTCCCAGTGAAGACCGGGAGCAGGCTTGTGGACATCCAGGCCTTGCTCAAGGAGACGCCAGAATGCCTCGTTGTCCTTGGCGCCCGGGAACCGCCCTGACATGCCGACGATGGCAAGCTTGGGCTTTGTGGGGTTGGGATAGGACGATGGGTCGTCCTCGAGGGATAAGGGTTTGCTCCGCCCTCCTGCTGCGAGCGCCGAAGGGACGACAGTTCGCAACGACGTCTGTCTCAATGCGGTATAGATGAGCTGGTCGGCAGTGGTTCCAATGGGAGTGACGGTGAAGAACTCGGCTGTTTGGCCCCCCACGCTCTGGATCCAACCTTGAAGCGCTTCAAGGATGTCATTCCACCGAATCGGCAGGAGCAAGATTTGACTCACCGCAGCCTTCAGGAGGGCCTTGAAGTCACCCGTGTTCTCCGTCATCGCTCCCGTGCCCGAAAGGAGGGCGAGTGTACGTTGCTCCGACTGCAGGTTTGCGGCGGTCGAGTGGAGATCCCGGACGATTTCGCTGACATCAAACTCGGAGTACAAATGCGGCGCGTGATACGGTCCGTAGATGGCGATACTCTTGAATCTGTCCTTGAAGTTGCTCCCGGCGAGTTGCGCCAGCGATGCTGGAGGCCCGCTGACGGTAACACCGTTAGGGGCGAACGCGCTGACGTACGGTCTGCTTGTCAAGGGCAGTGTCTGAATGGGTAAGGAGAGGGAGTTAGCGGGCCGAGAATTATTTAAGAGATTCATCGGGCCAACTCCAGGGATTCGGGAAGGTGTTGCTAACCGTGTTTTCGTTGAACCGATCAAGGATCTCGACGACCGTCTCGGAGCTTTTGGGCGAGGGGACGATTATCGACCAAGTCTGGTCGGCCTCGGATGAAGGGGCAACCCTCCTCGCGACGTCGGCCACGAGCACTCCCGTCCTGAAGGCGACAGTGACTGCATCCACAGCCTTTGGGATGAGATCCAGCGTGTTGCGACTCGAGCTGACGGCAGCCGCTGCTAACGCCCCGGTGCAGAGGCCGAGAACACAGGCCTCGGCGCCTGGACGGGGCCATGTGGCTGTCTCCTGGCTTTACTCGATCGATTAGCACCCCGACAAGCCACACGTTACCATCACCTAGTGGCTGTCAACGTACCTGAGAAATGCTCCCAGCTGATACATGCAGGTAACAGCCATTTCGAGGGGAATACATGGCCTCTTGCCATGGTCCCACAAGATCAAGTCGTCGAGACAAGTGAACCGGGGCAAGTCTTCCCGCAGCGGGCGCGGCAGTTTGTAGATCTCGACTCGGACGGCATTGTAGGCTTTGACGAGAAAGTCGTGGACGACGGGGTTGTCGCGGCTGCGGAGAAGGTGTCTCAAGTGCGACTGGATGTCGAAGGTCTGGTCTCCAAAGAGATAGAACTTCAGATTGCTCTCCATCATGCCGTGTTGAATGGCAAGCTGCATGGAGTTGAACGATGGAGACAAGTTTGTCGATTCCTGGCTTGGCTCAGAGCTTTGAGTTGTTGATATGTTTTTGCCGAAACCCGGGGTTGGAGTATTCACCCCCTATTTACAAGTAGACAGTGACACTTCGGAATTAATTACCGAGAACCGGCATTCTACTCCAGGTACTCTTATCCGGCTCTCAGGTAATGCGCCCGTTTACAGAACTGGCCGGCCAAGGTTGCCTGTTTCGGCGTCTACGGTCCACCGTCGGGGAGCATGCGATGGACAGAACAGAGGCAGGGGCTGGTGGTTTCCCGGGGCAAGCGAACGGCTGGCTCACGGCGCCGTATTACGGTCCGCAACGGCTTCGTTCATCTCCCACTCTCAGGGACTGCTTCCGCTTACTGGAACTGCTCCCCACTGTCTACCATTCACAGAAAATACCGCCCCCCACCATCCCGTCCACCGGCACCGATCCCCACCATCTGCCGTTCACCGTCGGGAAACATGGGTGGCAGAGAAGAGCCGCCGGAGCCTATTTGTTTCCCGGATCCAGCGGAGGGACAGGGACGAGTGGCCGGTTTACTCTAGGAAGATGCTCAAGAGCTCGATCCTTTGCGGGAGATGCCCCGCCGTCGGTTCCGGCGCCTCACTCATAGCAATGCTTGATGCTGACCCAACGGCCAGAACCTCACTGGACCGAGGCAGTCGGAGACACCGGGACTTTGAGAATGCCTGGCAGAAGATAAGCATTGCCCCCGAGACTCGCGTCACGTTCCCGGCGACTTCTTTCAGGGCTGAGTGAGAGTAGAGTTGTAATCCGAGGATTTTGTCATTTGTCGCAGACTCCCGAGCCACATGTTATCGCCACCGGTGGCGGATAATACACCACGGAAGCAACCAGGGTCCCGGGACTCTCATATCGGGACATGACACCCGACCGCGTGGCTTTCATGTGTGTTCCAGCCAAACTAACCTTCGAATCCCGACGCAGTGATTCGGGCCGAGGATTCGGCAACCGAAATCACTAACTCCGCAAGGATCTCTGTGATACGACGCAACCGGTGAGCAGCCAACCAGTCATAAGGATGTTGAGGCGAAAAGGGACGCTTCCCCGGAGTGCTCGTGTGGTGGCACTGCCGTAGTGGCACGGCTTGCTGGCAATCTGCAACCCTACGGCGGACGGTTCACCCGTGCCCAACGTCGATTGCCATGCTTACGTCCGAGGCCGGACCCCCTTGATCAGGTGCATACAGAGGCGCGGTGCACCTTCCGGTCCTGGGAATCTGTGCTGTGTGTCTGTCAGACACCCCACCCCGTGCGACGTACAAGCATCTGGCCTGCCATCGCCTAACCCCGTTCGACCACTGGGCCACGGAATGTGGTTCCCCGTTTTTCTGCGGAGCCCTACGCCGATCTTTAGAATCGTTGTTGCCAAGTAGGGAATGCCGAGTACCACGTTCCCCGGCGACCAGCCCAGGGAGTGTCTCACGTATCTCCGGGGAGAGACGCTGTCCTTGCCGCTGGAGGACGGACTACGAGCGTAGCACATACTGGGGAAGTTGGCGAGAGTTTTGAGGACGCAATTGTCTGTTGGCTTTATCCCAACCCTAGGTACCTAACCATGAGCACGAGCCGTCCCAACAAGCTTTTACCATGCAAAAGCTTAATACTGGAGATGCAGTGGCGTTGCTTGGCGGTTGCGTAGCGTCGATGGCGGGCTCCCACCCCGAATCCCGCACATTCCGTCCACAAAGTATACTTGTTCTGGAAGCGGCGCGGTGGTTCAGACGATCGCCTTGGCAAGACTGATTCTCTGAGCCGCGTATTCTCCACTGCGGATGCGATTGGCCGCCAGTGAGGATTGCTCACGTTCACGCCGCCGCCGCCGCCAATAGGTGGTATTTACAGCGTCAGCTTTCATATATGGATGCTCACCGCCCTTCATAGCAGCCAGAAGAGCGCGGAACACGACGAAAACGAGGCCAACCCCGCCGGAGCGAGCCGGCTCGCACCCCTTGGGTTTGGGCCCTCGCCGTGGCTCTCGGCTGTCCCCTCCTTGCATGTCGCCGACGGGGTGCGTCTGCATACTGACAACAGCACACTACAGCACAGCATCCCCCCACTTCGGCCTCACAAGAGAGGAGCTAATGCGTCGCCGGAGCTGGCGGACCGAGCCGAGCGCCGATCTGCATTCTGCAGACAGATGCCCGTCCGGGACACACTCCGAGACATTAGCGCTCAACGGTGAGCCTACTTGTAAGATTCATCTATCGCGCGGGCTTGTATTATACCGATACTAGGCGTCCTGATCGAACCAAGTCAGAAGCTGACTGGACACCTGAGACCCTGGGCTGAAGGACAGGTCACGAGCTTCGGAATAGGCATCTTTGCACAATGCCGTTAAGCCATGTAGGTAGTTATCTACCCGTCTGGCTGAAGCAAGTTACTGCCTACTCACCTAGGTAGGTACTCAGTGCACCTGCCTGGTCTTGGGACGCACGTTGTGCATGCAGCTGATGCAGTTGGCCAGGGTGTTGTTCCACTGCACATGCATTCACCTCATTCACTAGTTTCGCGGGGGTCTGCAGTGAGGAATCAGTCGGAAGTCGCACCCTTCGCGGCATTTTGCACGTCGCCAAGTTCAGGAGTGCTGCCACGGAGTTGATCGAGGAAGAAAGCAGGCCCTCAGGGTCGCCTACCTGCATATGCAATACCATCACTGCAACGTTGCTCCACAGCCTTACGCCTCCAAGCTCTAGCGGAGGAATTGGGGGACCGCTCAGAAGGTCTGCTAGGGGGTGAGCATGTTCATGCACTTAGCCTATCCCCCAGTGCTACTCTGTGGCGCAGGCTCCTCCCTCGTGCAGACAAGCATGGGGAATGGACTGCGGATCGATCTGAAAACCAAGCCCTCCCACCCGGCTGTCACCGGGCTTCTGTCCATGGACCACCACACTGGAGGTAGTGTCGCGCCCAGGAGCTATGGACACCAGCACCAACACGCCCCGGATACGGAAACAGCCAAAGCTACGCGCCAGTTGTGACGGCTGCGGTGCTTCCAAGCTGAAATGCGACCGCGGCCTGCCCGAGTGCGAACGTTGCGTCGCTCACAGCATCCCGTGCGTCTACGGTGTGTCACGGAAGATGGGGAAGCCACGGCGGGACGGACAGCAAACAAAGTCGATCGTCGTTACGGCCATAGACGATCTCGGCAGAACCGGCTCGGCCACTGGCAGCACTCCAGGTCGTGGCACTGGAGCGACCCATCTTGCAGCAGGTGGTGCCACCGAGCAACCGTCCCCGAGCGTTACCGTTGCTGCAGGCAATATCGCGGCTACGACCTGTGACCTCGAGGGCCTCGACGACGTGGACCTCGGTGTGTTAACAGGACTGTATCGCCAAGATGGCCATCATCAACCCTGGCCAGGGCTGCCGGCATCGTTCCCGGCTCTCGACTTCATTGACTGGGCGAGCATCGCAGACCATGCCGGGGCTCACGACGACGTCGCCTTCTCGGCTACCAGCCTTCATTTCAGCGGACCCATACCCAACACACCAGAAATCGAATCGCCCGACGTCAGGAGCCACTCGTCGGCCGGCACCCCCGCAACCCAACCCGCTGCGACTCCGCACAGTTCATCTGAGACCAGCGGCCAGCCGTCCACAGCGGGCAGCATCCAAGGCGGAGGCCACGATTGTACCCCCGAGGCCTACGACATCCTCAGGACTCTGTCCTCTCTCGACCGGCATCTCGGCACGGGCAGCGCGCCATGTGGCTTGGACCATGTGCTGCGTCTCAACCGGAAGGCGAGCGAGCAACTCGACCGCTTGCTGGCTTGCCCCTGCGCGCGATCCCCGCACCTTGCCCTGCTCTACGTGTCCATCATTGCGCGCATTCTGAACTGGTACCACCAAGCGGCCAGTGGCACTACTGCTGCGCAAACCAGGAACTCCCTGTCCTCGTGGGGCAGCCCGGCCACCTGCCCCTCAACCGCAGGTACCACTGCATGCATAACGAGCCTGGAGAGCGAGACCCGGTCAACTTCATCCGTTGCATCACTGCAGTCATCCTCTCCCGGGATCTCCAGCGCCGCATCGACTGCGGGCGCTTCGATCAGTGGCTCCGGTCCGAATCCGACCTGCGGAGCCCTCGCCGTTGGCCTTCCGGTCAAGATGGTCATCGGTACCTTCGACGTCGACGATCTCAGCGTCCAGAACGCGCTGAAGATCCAGCTGCTGTCGGGCGAGCTCCGTCGGGCCGGCTGGCTGATCGACCAGCTCGCCGTCCATTATTCGGCCGCCAGCGCGGCCAGCACTAGCAACCCGCGCCATCCCAGCGGCCCCGACGATACGGTGAGGTTTCTTTTGCACGGCGGCGGCATGGGTACGGGCACCAACACGAGCAGCCTGTACCAGAGTCTCGATTCGTGGCTGAGGGCCGAACATGGGCGAATAACAAACATGATGCGGTTGAAACTGATAGAGTTCAACGCTTAGGAATAGACTTAAAGAGTAGCATCGGGATTATACACGTCACACCCGTTTCAAAACTGCTGAACCATGCCGTCCACATCCACAGGAACGCCCCTGAGCTCATAACCGTCCCTCATGGCCGCCTCCCAAGCATCCCGGACGATTGCTGCTCTCCCCTCTCCTCTGGGGATAAACCGAGCGGCAAATGGTTTAGGCAGCAGAAACCCCGCGTCAGGGAAGGCATTGTCGCTCAAATCCATCTCTTGCTCGACACCATCCTCGTTGAGCGGCGGCCGGATCTCAAACGCCCACAAGATGCCCGCCAGGGCAATGATGAGGGAGTTCTCGGCCAGCCGCGCGCCGGGACAAGTCCGCCTGCCCGTGCTGAACGTGAAATGATCGCGCTTATACGGGTCGCTCATGGCCGCGTACTCGGAGCTGTACAGCCCGTGCCCCAGGTACCTCTCGGGCACAAACTGAAACGGATTCTCGAACCGCCGCTCATCAAAGTGCAAAAACGCCGTATTCGCCACCAGCACCGTCCCTTTCGGGATCACATGCCCCTTGTACACCACATCCTCATCCGCATAGTGCCGAATCCCCGGCGACAAGATCGGATTCAACCTTAGCATCTCCTTGACACACGCCCTCACATACGGCAGGTCGCGGGCGTCCGCCAGCGTCGGCAACCGCCCAGGACCAACAACCCTCATCAGCTCCGCCTGCGCAGCATCCTGCACCCTCCGGTCGCCAGCCAGCCGCAGCACCAGGCCGTTGAGCGTAGCCGCCGTCGTCTCGAACCCGGCCTCCACGATCCCCGTCGCCACCCACGCCAGCTGCGCCTCGTCGAGTCCCTGCGCACCCCACGCCTCGCGCGCCGCAAAGATGTCGCGTGCGTAGCAGTGTGGCGCCGTGCCGGCTTCCACTTCCTTTCCTAGCCGCCGCCACACGGCCATCTTGATGTCGAGCACCTGCTTCGCGGCTTGCTCCGCCGCCCTCCGCCCGGGCTGCAGCCAGCGGGGCAGGCGGGCCAGCAGCGGGATATCGTCGACGACAAACGCCCCCGGGCGCGAGGTGGCGCGCAGGATGGCCTGGGTGCGCACGGCGCCCTGCGCGGCGGGGTGGTCCCAGCACTTGACGCGGGTGCCGAACGTGTTGGTCATGACGATGCTGAAGGCGAAGCGGCGCGTGTGCTGGTAAAAGGCTCGCTGGTCGGCGTTGGCGGTGGCGAGGTCGGAGAGCAGCTGTTTGGCTTCGAATTCCTGGCTGGGGATGAAGGACGCCGTCATGGGGACGGTGGTTATCTGGCGCACCATGGTGCGCAGGGCGCGCCAGCGCGGGCCGTACGACATGGTCGGCATGCGGTTGCGGCCCGTGACGACGTCGTGGCCCATGGGGGAGGGGGGTTTGGAGGAGGTGGCGAGGGACTGTTTTTCGAGGATCTCGCGGATCGCTTCAGGGGAGTTGATGACCACCCAGTTGTAGTAGCCCACGCGGATCTTGAAGATGTCGCCGTAGGTCTGGGCCCATTGGCGGAAGAGGACGGGTGCTTTGGGCGGGAGGTGGAAGCCGATGCCGATGAAGGGGTATTTGCCTCTAGGGCCGGGGATGCTGTCGAGTCGGCGGTCGCGGCGCAGCCATGCTATCACGGCGGCGGCGAGGCCGATGAGCGTAACAAGAGTTATGACGGGGTTGTGTTGGCAAAGACGAAGAAAGATTTCGTCCATCTTGGGATTTGACGGAGGAGACGAAAAAGCTGAGGCTTGTTGGATTTGGTTGCCAATAAGGGGCTACCCAAGTTTGTATTCACAGATTGGTCACCTTTATTAGTCACTAGCAATAAGAAAAATCATGAGTTTCCGATGCCCTAAAACATTATCAACGACAGATTCTTTCTTTGAAACTCACAAGCCCCCGTGGCCCATTCCCAAGGCCGGACAGACTTTGAGGGTAGTGCCGGGAAATCGCGAATCCTTCCCCAGCCAAACGGAACCGTTCTTTGA
>FSTF01000367.1_pt1 | contig 13418 bp, 18 predicted proteins | sample 1637001 | NCBI WGS metagenome assembly FSTF01 (sample SAMEA3914816, study PRJEB12502) | metagenome | biome: forest; material: soil | place: USA | collected 2011-09-16 | depth 0.3 m
CATCCGGCCAAGTCGGTCTTCCTAAACAACAACAACTTCGAGCCACGCTTCTGATCACCCCGACAGGTCAAGCAATATGGCCCGGGGGAAGGCCTGTAAATTTCGAACTGCGGGATGCACTCTCAAGGCACCAGATGCGTGGATTGACTACTGCCTAGTCCGTATGCCTGCCGCGATCTTCGCTCTCCCGTCCGTCCGGATGTCTCCAGCATCTAAACTAACATACGTCTTAGACCGCTGCCGGATCTGCAAACAGGGCGTTCGCGACGTCAGCGACAAGTACTGCTCAGCGGGTACGTGTTAACGCACGCCACCGATCCCAGCGATTCTTTCCTTGAGCAATAGTTCACTAACTATCCATTCGCGAATCGGCCCAGACGTCTGCCGTGGATACACCGAGACCGGGCGGCTCTGCCCGTTCAGAAGATTGGGGCTCGCGGACGGACAGCCGCCCTCGGAGGCCCTGGGCGCCTACTGCCAGGAGCACGCGTGCCACAAGTGCGGCGTCCGCGAAGACATGGACTACTGCCGGAAGTGCACGTGCGCCACCCTGAACTGCTACGATGGCCGCAGCGTTCAGTACAAAAACTCGGCATACTGCACCCCGCACACCTGCACCAAGTGCCACGTGCGGCCCAGGGACCGGAACAAGACGCTGTGCGCCGTGTGTTAGGTAAACAGGGGATGGGGGGGTTTTCGACGAGGAGTGGCACGCAAAAGAGACGGTACTCTGCGGCTAGTTCTACAGTCTAAATACCAAGACCATTCGTAAGTTCCTTGAAACGAGAATGTGCCTTCTGCATAAGCCCTGTCAGGCCGTACATGAGCCAGGAAGTGTTGGATTCCTTCCTCCGCATGGCTGCCACCGCCGGCGTCAAGACCCAACCAAACCCTCACCCTCCGCCTCTCGCGCCTCCTCCTTCCCGATGATGAGCTTCTGCTGACGCCACGGCACGCGCTTCGCCACCGGATGAGGCAGGTACACCAACCCTCGCGGGGCGGACTTGAACCCGAAATCCGATCTCAGGGCAGCGAGGGTAATGGGTTTCCGCAGCTCGTAGCCACTTCCAGGTTGGCAAACTAGGCATGTTTCTTTGGCCTCGTCGGCTGCGGGAACATCTCTCGTTTAGTGCCTTTTTGGGAGGTTTCGTGCAGTCCCCGATCAGGATGCCACCAACATCTGACACGACTCCTACCAATGCAATGGCATTTCTGGATCAAGTTGGGTAGGTAACATGGAAAGACAGATCGAACAGAGACACTAGTTGTTAATCAACAAACCTCGGCTGTGGCACCCCTTTCCCGCTCCTGGCCTGCCCTTTCCTCCCAGTTGTCCAACACGTCCTTGAGAGCCTCGGACTTGGTAATTGCGTAGACCGACTCGAAATATTCCGGAGAGATGGCAAACGGCGAGCCTGTGATGTTGGGGATGTACTTGCCCACCAGTCTCTGCGGGCTTACGCGACCCAAGTTCAGGCTCTCCTGCAGCACGCGCCGAAACGCATTCATCCGCGGCCGCAGTAGCGAGCTGTGGAAGGGTACGTCGACGCCGACAAGCGGCACGGTAGCAACGCCCAGCTTCAGCTGGATCTGCTGCGGTAGATTGCCGGCGTACAAGTCGCCGACAACCGGCTCCCCCTCCCCATGGGGGCCTGTGGCCGTGACTCGTACGAGTGTCCGCTGGAGGTGGGCGCTGTCTATCGTGCCGCGCTGCTGCGACGGGCCTGCCCACTTCTTCATGTCGTCGCATATGCGCTGGAGGACGTCGAGCGCACGGAGGTCGCCGGCGCAGGCATACTGCCGGTTGCGGATGTTCAGGTTGACAATCTCGATGAAGAAGCCCGTGTGTGTCTGGATATGCTCGACAAGTTGCCGCTGAGCCGACTCGGAAAAGCCTGAACCGTTTGCACACTCAAGTGTTAGCCAACCACTCCCGCCAACTAGGGATGAAAAGGGGTGACCTCCAACCTTTGCCAACTCTGCTTGGGTCGACGGCAATATGTAATATCTGGTGTCTGTGTCTAGTACTTAGTAGGCACCCAAGCTCCGCAAGTTCGTAAAGTCGTCACAAAAACAATAGAAAAATAAAAAGAAACACAAAAGGAAAAGAAAGAAAGAAAGATCGTACACAGGCGCTAATGGCTGTCGCTGAGGGGCTTTGGGTCATGCTGAATCATAAAAGCAACGAGACTGGCGCGGCGATTCGCGGCATTGGGCTGCAGTCTGATTGTCACGCCGTCGCCGGAGTCGCTGGGCTCAACCACTAACCCCTGGCAAAGGAAGTGGCCTTGTGTGTATAGCGACTCCATGTCGATGGGCTGGATCAGCGTTCTCTGGCGTTGGTGTTCGTGACCTCCGTGGGAGCCACCTCGGACCGAGAAGTCACATGACATAGTCTTGCAGTGGCACCAAGGGGCGGACGTCGGGCTGCGGTGGGTCGCCTCGTGGTAGCTGCCGCATGAGCCGGCTTCCCGAGCGTGGTTGGAAAACGGCGATGCCCTTCCAGAGGCGTCGTCGTCGTGATAGAGATCCTTGTTGCCGTATGAGTTCAGCCTGGAGGTGGCCGGGAGTTGTCGTTGTGCGTTGCCGCCAAACGTGAAGGGCTTCAGGGTGGGTGAGTCCGCCGGGGTCAAGTCGCCTGTGCCCATGGTGTTCCCCCAAGTGTGGCGCATAATCTCGGGCCCGAGCGGCATAGAGGGAGAGGCGAAAGGCTCGCCGCTTCCAGGACTGGCGCAGCCGTTGCTGCTGCTGTCCCCGTGGTGCTGGGGACAACATGAAACCGAGGCGGAACGGGCCGTCTTGGCTGTTGTGGCTGCGTGCTCTAAGCCGTGTTCAGGGGCGACGTGCATCAGCTGATCCGGGACAACGCCCATGCTCGTAAAGTCCGAACCCCAAGCGTCAACCTGGCCGTGAGAGAATCCGGCGAACGGGTCGTGCTCTGAGCCCGGCGTAGTTGGGAGGACGTTGAGATAGTTGACTATCCAGTCCGACGTTGACAAGACAGAAGCGGCCGAGTGCGCGGCATCCGCTTCTGCGGTGGTCCCCGACGGTGCAACCAGAGTCGGGCCGGCACTGGCCTCGGGTTCCGCGGGAGGGGTGCTGAGCTCGCCTTGGGCTTGTGTGCCCTCGAGCTGCTCCACCTGTTTTTTCAACCGCTTAACCTCCTCATTGCGCTCCCGCAAATTGCGCCCTACGTAGATGTCAACAACGGCTGCCCGCCAGCTTCAAGTTGGCTGCTCACTCACGATATGCTCGCTGTGCTAAACGGTTCTGGATCTTGCGGCGATCGGCAGCGTTGGGGAGGTTCCTCCAGTCCTCGTCTGGCTTCATCAGATCGGCATACGAAACAGTCTGTTCGCGGCCGGACTGGGGATGCCACGCTAGAGGTGACGCGGCCTCGGCGTGTGTAGGGGTTGGCGGCGACATGGTCCGGGCAAGGTGATGGAAGCTCTGTGGAGACAAGCTGTGAGACACGAAGGCTCGACTCCGAGTCTGTGGGAAGTGCAACGCGCGTAATTAAGAGAAACGCAGATCTTATGATGGTACGGACGGGCACGGCAGGGCCCACGAGCCGCAGGCTGCCGCCGTCTCTCGGGAACTGCCATCCAAGGATTATACGGATTCCACATATAGCAACCACGTCTTCGGATGGGTGGCTGTGCGGACGGCTGCGGATCGGGGTGCTGGCCAGTACGGTCTGTAGCTATTTCCTTCGCTTGGGTGATTCGGCTGTGACGCTGTCCCTGGGATCTCCCCTGCATACGCCCCGGCACGCCCCAGCGAATCGCCCTAACGGTCCAACGGCTGGCCACTCGGAAGGCACCCCCTCAGTCGCTGGTAGCCACCAGCTTGCGACAAGCCACGTTTCGGTACCACGGATCCCTGCTGCGGGGCTGCCTGTCAAAAACCGATTCAGCATGCCAGGATGCAGGGCAATTTGTGCTTGGCGAAATCTCGTAATTTGTTGCCCAGCCCTCACTACATGTAGCACACCTTGATTACCTTGATTCCTCAGGACCACGCGCCTCGACTTTGACAGCCACAGCCGCCAACGGCATTTTCCTTTTTCCTGGTCTGCTTACCCCGCCGCACCCCTGGACGTTTACTGTGCTCTGCCGGGGGCTTTGACGGTTGACAGCGGCGACATTGCCCCCCCCCCCTTTCCCCACCCCCTTATTCCCCCCGCCCCCGGTCCCCCGCCATTTCTGCGCCTTTCCCCTTTTCTCCGCCATTTCCTTCCTCGTCAACGCTAGCCCCGGCTTTCCTTGCTGGTCAACTGGAAGCCCCCCTCTCTGGTCTAACCCTCAACGCGCTGGCCTGCGTTGCCGCACACCACCCCTACTAAATTTGCCCGTCGCACCTAGTTTTTCCTTCTAGTCCTCCCTTCTAGAATCCATGTCGCTCCACACACTGCTCGTCTTGGCGGCCACCCGGCTGGCTCGCCGCGACGACTGGGACGATGACGACGCAGACTCCAACTGCGTCAAGGCGACGCGGGGCCCGAATGGCAATGTGCCCATCACGGCCTGCAATTCGTACTACAATTACGACCCGCAGTTTGCCCCCACCGTTGCCGTCGCTGTCATTTTCGGCATCTTCACAGCGGTGCATATCGTCGAGGCGTTTGCTTTCAGGAAGGTCAGCCCCGACCCCAATCCCCCGTTACCGGCGAGTGCAGTGCGCAGTGTTGTGTCTACCTCGACAGAGCAGCGTGAGATTGCGCGCTTGTGCTGATTCGTTTCTCCTTCATCGCAGCGCTACACTTGGGTCCTTATCATGGGCGCCTTGTGGGAAACCATCGCTTTCGTCGTCCACTCCCTCGGCACGCGCACTAACAACAGATCGCTTACGCGTCGGTATAGACCGTGTTGTTCCTGCTCGCCCCGCTATAGGTCAACGCGTTTGTCTACATAACCTTTGCGCGCATAGTTCACCATTGGCATCCTGAGGGCAAGGTTGCCGGCCTCCGGGCGACAGCCATTGCAAGTGGTTCGTCCTCGCCGATATCGTCAGCTTCATTGTCCAGGGCGTTAGCGGCATCATAGCGAGCCCCAGCTCTAGCCCCGAGATCGTCAAAGTTGGCTTGAATATCTACCTAAGTGGCATAGGCATCTAGCAATTCTTTATTCTCTTTTTCGTCAGCCTGATATACGTATTCCAAAGGCGCTGCAGCCGCGTGTCAGTTCCCGCTCAGGGCTACGATAGGAAAAGGAGCTGGAGACCCTTGCTGTTTTCGTAATATGGTGTCTTCACCTGCATTACTATGAGTCGCGTTCCACCTACTAGCCGCCTTTGGTTCTTGATTTGCTAATCCCGAGCGAGGTTCGGATCATCTTCCGGATAGCCGAGTTTGCTAGCGGTATCTTGCTTAATAAGAATCCGATCCCCTTCCACGAGGCGTATACCTACGCTCTCGACTGCTTTCCCATCATGTCAGCCCTTCTCATCCTTACGATTTGGCATCTAGGGCGGTATTTGGCCGGCCCCGAGAGGGAGTTCCATAAGTTGTCGAGAAGGGAGAAGAAAGAGAGGAAGCGTGAGAAGAAGGAGGCCTAGCAGCAAGAAAAGGAGGCCAGGAAGCAAGCCAAGGAGGACAGGAAGCGACGGCGGAGGAGCAGCCGCAGACGCGACGACGGGCTCGTGTAGATAGGTACTTGGCTTCGCTTGCATGTCACCACAGGCCGAGCAAGTGATCGATTGAGTGTGTCATCTTTGGGCTCTGGTTAGGTAGCTATTTGGTGCATCTACGGCGTCATAGAGACATAAAATACATCTGGCAGTCGACAGTTTTATGGCGTGGGTGCTCCCCGCGTCTCTCGCCCTGCGAAAAGGTGTTAATACAATACAATACAATACAATTTTATTAACGCCCGGCGGATAAACCGAAAGGGCAACCATCACAATTTGACTGTACATTTCCAAGGTTTGTCCTGATCCCGTTGAAGCCTATACAAAGTTCATTCTAATTCAAGCCGTCTCTTGTGCTATTTCTCTGCGGATTCTCGTGGGTTAGTGGGGTTGTTAGTAGGCTGGCTTGAAGGCGATTCCCCAAGTGTTTAACGTCCTATCTTCGGCGGCTGAAGCGGCGCTTGCTGTTTGTTGTACGAGGTGATGAGTGTGGGTTCGGTTGGGCGTGATGGTTAGGTGTTTCAGTCGGCCTGTGGTTCGTTCGTGTCGAGTCGGCCCGTGGTCATTGCGAACCGTATGGTTGCCCGAACGGCCGCTATATTAGGAGTCTAGTCTTTCTTATCCGATAGCGGTTTTCTCTTAGATAGAAGGAGATGTTGCTTCTGTAGGTGTGTGTACATTCGAGCATCTCTGTTGCTGTCGTGCACTACACCCTGCTTTCTTACATTAAGCTGGATCAGGCGAAACGTTCTACTCATGGTGAGACGGGTAGAGCCTCCGGCAGTTTCGACTGAACGATTCGTGGAGGCCACTGCAGAGGACGCACTTGGCAACCACTTCACCGCAGCTCCCGTGGTGGTGGCCCTCCTTGGCGCACCTGGCGTACACTTGAGCGTTGTTGCACTAGAAAGCTTTGTGGCCGATCTGCTAGCAGTTGTAGCATTGGTCCGGTTGCGTCCGACGCTCGAACACCCCCGTATATCCTGATTCTCCTCCGGCGTAGAAGAAGCCCTCGTTAAGGAGCCTCCTGGCGTCGTCGAGTTTTGAGACATATACCAACCATGGATCTATACGATTTTGCGGTGTCCTTTCGACTCAGCTGGGCCATCTTGGCAATCTACACGTCGTTTTCCTGGCCTAGAGCTTCCGCAGCCCTAGGGAGGACCTTGCTCTCGCGGTCGAGGGCGGCCGTACGGTTGACATTGTCGATTTTGACTAGGTACAGCTGGTCTCGAAGGACTCTCGCACTCGGCGTCTTCTTCGCTTCGACGATATCCTTGATCTTCTTTACTTCTCCTTCATTCCTGGCGATGACCCTGAGACGGTTGGTGCTTCCTCTATCTCTGGTGACGGCAACGCAACGCCAACCGGGTTGGTCGCCGGGCGCTCGCATCTCGTGCTCAACAAGCTTGCGAAGCGCCACTGGTGTAGCTTCACTGGCATGATCCTCCGGGAGAGGCGTGGACGTAATAATGGTGACTCGATACGTTTGCAAGGCAGGACGAGAGACCGTCGCCCCCAGGACTGTCCTGGAAGCGGCAGGGTGGCTAGGTCATGGGGAACAAGCTGATCATGTGGGCAAAGCTGTGGAGAGCGGCCTGCAGTATGTGGGGGAATGTATGGAATAATTGCCTATGTAAATTTATACAGGCAGAAAATCTGGAAGTGGGGGGATCTCGGGCTGTTTAGGAGTTACAGCCTCGAAGAAAATGTGATCGTGTTGAGCAGCAGCACTCACGCTGGTTTGGGACGAACCTTGGCATCGTGAATTCGCTGTACAACGCGTGGCAAGAAACATCATTAGATTCCTACCTGGTATTAATACGGGAGCTAGTAGTGGCTGGCAAAACCTGTGTCGTCCTCTGTATATACAGGTACCTAAGGGTACTTGATAACCTTCTTCTAACATGCACTCCTTTTAGTTCCCCCCGGTTTCAATCCTTAGTTCCTGTTATCACCTTGCTGGTCGTCACTTTTTTGGTTTCTTCAACACCTCCATGAACTTCTTCCAAATTCCCTTGGATGGTTCACCTGCCCTACCCCCTTCCTCGTCCTGGCGTTTTCGTTGCTTCACCGATTTCCACTCCATAAACAAGCACCCAATACCTGACAGAGATGCAATGGCAACAGCGACATAAAATGTTTGCGTCAGGGAGGCACTAACAGCCTCAATTAGCGCTGGGACCTTCTCTGTAGGGACCAGGGACTGCAATGACGAGGCGCCGGTTCCTAGCAGTTGTTGGCTGTCGATATTGGTCAGCCCTAGATAATCGGCCAAGTTGGTGACCAAGCGGTTTTGGAAGACGCTCTCGCCAACAGCGACCATGATTGCGGCGCCGATGGTCTGGCCAAACACGATGACGGTGGTGCCAGGAGCGACATCGGCCGCGGGCAGCGTGGCCTGAACTCCGATGAGAGGCTGTTGGAAGCCTACGCCGACCCCGAGACCGAATAAAGCGGGGTAGACGATCAGAGCCGCCTTGTGTGTGTCTGGCCCGATCGTGGTCAGGAGACCGAGGCCGATCGGCATCAAGATGGAGCTCGCAACCATGAACGGCATGTAGTAACCGAAGAAGGTTACTAGAGTGCCGCTGCCTAGAACCCCGCCAATGACTGCGACTAGCATAGGCAAAATGCCAATTCCAGATTGTTGGGCGCTGCTCTGCTTGATTGTCTGGAACCAAAGTGGTAGCTTTGGCAAGATTTCGGGGTCAGTGATAGGTAAGAGTCTAGCAATATTTCTCTAACTTACAAAGTAGGTGATGACGACTAACGCAGAGCTCGTGCATAAGATAAACCAGAACCCGGCTAGGATGGAGCGATGCTTGACGACTCGAAAGGGGAGCATCGCGACTTCTGCGTTGAAGTGCTGAGTATACGCCTACTCGTCAACTCAGCCATTAGCATGAATTACCAGGTACCCTAGGCGAAGCCTCTACCTGAATAGAGGCAAGGACTCACAAATATGCAGAATAGGACGAGCCCTAACACTAAGAGCAGGATCACAGAGGCGTCGCCCCACGAGTGGCCGTCAAGCCCTGTACCATTATCACGGTCAGCTTTCGACAGCGGGACTCGGTGTTGGACCTCCATGAATGTATTTTTCACTTACCAGCATAGTGGAGCGCTAGAAGCGTGCAAACAATGGGGGGGAGCAGAGCGGCTGCGCCCAAGAGATCCAACTCGTACAAGGTACGCAATAGAGTAGCCCCCGCCTGCCGCCGACGACCGACCGGCCTCGTGTTGCGCATGCAGAATACCACAACAAGCAGGACAAAGCCGCCGATCGGAAGGTTGATGTAAAAGCACCAACGCCAATTCAGGTTGTCGGTCAAGACGCCGCCGATGATAGGGGCCGAGATCATGGCAACGCCTTCCATGGCACCGATAACGCTAGTCAGGATGGGTCGAATGCGCAGAGGCACAACCTGGCTTATGATGATGAGGCCCCCAGACAGGATGCCTGACGTGCCGACACCCTGGATAGCGCGGCCAAAAATCAAAATGGGCGAGTTCGCGGACGTAGCGGCGACCAGCGAACCTAGCATGAAGATGAGGATAGCCGAGATAAAGACCCACTTGGATGGAAAGAGGCTGTAAACACGGCCGTAGGGAATCTGGGTAGCGCACGTCGCTATGAGGAACGACGAACCGTACCAGCCGACGTCGTCGAGACTCCTGAACTCGCCCGTGATGCGAGGAACCGCGGTGGCAATCACGTTGACGTCCATCGCCACGAGGAACACAGCCGCGCTGAGCGATATTGTGAGGGAGACGAGCGGCAGCCCGGAAAGGTGGCCCGCGGTGGGATCGTCTTCCTTCTCAGCTTGCCCACGTTCTTCTTCTTCTCGCGGCCCCTGTTCGGCACCGTGATTGCTGAGGTTGTCGGAGCTCAAGGCCTTAAGATCGATAGACCCAGGCGCCTTTTCGGAGGACTCCCACGTCATCGTGAGGCTGGGCGCCGGAATTCTGTCTTTGGCTGGGGTTGACATCGTCGCGCCGCTGCCTTTGTTGCTTGTAAGATTGCTGGAGCTTGGGCGAAGCACCTGGTCGCCCTCCTGGTGCGTGCGTGAGTCGGCTAGTAGGCTTGCCGTTTTGGCCTTCCACCTCTCAACACCATCGAGGGCGGATCCCGCTGTGGATGCGCCGCCACCAAGGCTCTGGCGGGATGGCGGGCCTCTAGTGTCGCCTTCTCTGTCACCTGGCGATGCGAGCGACACGAAAGTCGAGCTGTTCGATCCACGAGAGCTGATGCGTTCTCTCGCTAGGTCGGGAGATCCTGGGCACGAAGCGACGGCGCTTCGACTGGAGTTGGTGTTGGGTTTGGAGTGTGGTTCTTCCGGGTCATGCCACGATGCTCTGGGGCTGCCAACTAAAGCATCCTCCCTGCTGATGCCGTCGCCACTGGGTCCTGCGCGATCCTCGGGGTTGGCGGCCTTCGGAGGCCGTTTCGGTCCGGTTTCGCCATCCTCGTCGGCACTTAGCACGCTCAGCGCCCATCGTGTTTGATAGATCACATCGCCCAAATCCTCGGCCAGCACTTCGTCTTCAGGTGCGAGTGAATGAAGGCTCCGTTCCGGGTGAAAGGAGCTTCTCGAGGAAGCGTAGGACTTGAAATTGTTGCCGTACCACGTCTTCTGCGTTTCAGCAGTTGTCGGACGCTCCTGGGTGTTGTTGTTCAACTCCGGGTAGAGGGCGTGCGACATAGGCCACATGATGAGCAAAGGTACCTAAGGTCTGGCGCGAAACAACGATTCTGTCTCCGGGAAACGAACTGAGCACAAAGCTGAGGTGGCGGCCTGGGCGAGGTCGTCAAGCCGCAATCTCGGGGGTTGGGGGGTTTGTTGTCTAGTACTAGACCGGCACTAGCACCCGTGGTAAGCTGCTAGGCGTGCAAGTTGATGGCTGAGTTGGTGGGCCCTCTTCTTTTCTCCTCTGCAGTGGATTAGTTGAGAATTTCTGCTTTCCGGCGGGACCGAGCCAGCCTAAACGCACACTGATTATTATACGGCCTAGAGGTTCTGACTGCAATGCTGCGTTGCTGTTTACTGCGATCACAGGCTAGAGGTAAACACACTAAGCCTTACTATGCTAATTGCGTCGGCGGCGAAGCAGCGGCGCTGCCGACCTCGCCCTACCCTGTGGCGCTGAGCCCTGGGCAGGGCTGTGTTAGGGGACCGGAGCAGGATCCATAGCTGAATTGGTGACTCCGGCAGGGTTGGTCCTTGTTTGGGCTGCTGTCTCCATTTACATGTATGTCCGTACCGACACCGTGAAGACTTGAATCCCTGAGACTACGCCCGACCAGCACTCCTCTGTCCAATAGACGATCTTCGAGCCCGCCCCGACGATATTCGAGCTTGTCCCGACATTCCCAACATCCTTCGCACCATGCCGCCAACTTGGTTGCTGGTATCCAATGCTCATCTTTCCCCCCTATGATCTAATCGACGAAGCAAGAACACTGGGCGGTTCTACGCCCGGGACGATGGCGGTTGTCGGTGGGAAGCGAAGTGATTGCTGGGAATTTGCAAGATACATGCATGTATCTAGTAGAAACCGAGCTCTGACGGCCGCTGGCCCCTCATGATCCGCCAGGACACCAAATGATAGGTGCCGCGCGGAGATACGGAAGGAATTCGTAGGTTAGGGGCGCGGGCCGGTCATGGTGACGATTTGATTGTGGTGGCATCACGCGGTGGCGTGAAAACGTCTCTTCAGCAGCAGAAAAGACGTGCCAAACTCGTACCCGTGTATGTACGGCTGAGTAGGTAGGGCTCCAGTCCGTCAGCCTCCAGAATACTCAGATCCGGCGGCGACTCGTTCTAGGTCGGGCGAACACACGATCCGGGCTGACATGGAATAGATGGCAAACCCAACCACGGAGATCGGACGGCCTCCAGTGTCAGCGCTTGGGAGCCGCCGATCCTGGTCACTACCACGGTCGGCGGCGGCTCTTGTCCGGACCAGAGAGGCGGGGTTTCCTTGAGTCCCTTTGCCGGGGGAGACTTGGAGGCGAGTGACAACATTGCACCCCGACTATAGGCTTGATTCTTGCGATCGCCGTTGCGGTCGTGATGCCGAGGGCTGAGCGCCATGGCGCCCACCTTGGCATGTGCATGCGGAGGCTCCCCAAGCTTGCGGCGGGCTGAAAGGAGTAAATACAGACGAGACGTGATACGGAGCATGGTTCCGCCGTTGGGAGACATCATCGACACTCGAGGTTGCCACTGGGCAAGTCTCGACTCCGGGCGTTGCCACCAGTCAAGGGGGGCTTGCCTGGTTGAATTTCTTGGTTCACTGACCTTGCTCCAGATCTCCGCGTTGATGACCACAAGCTCCGCGATTGGCTAGCGCATAATCTGCAGTCCAGTGTGGTGCCGTTTAAAGGCGACTCAGGGGCACAGCTCTCGGCCACTCGCCGAGTAGCCATGGTAGGGCCGCCTTGGGAGCAGGATTTCTCCGACCGAACGCCAAGTCAATTAAGCTTTCCCGTTCAGCCTCAGCCGGGATAGAGCGGAGAATGCGAGGACCGTATGCGAGGACCGTAAGCGATGACGACAACAGAGGCCCGGATGCCCCTGTCGCCGAGACCACAAGCCTACACACCACCCATCGGGTTTGCACGGTCGTGCTGAGCATCTGCTATGCGGCGGGAGGCTATTTGATGCTTCTGATCATCTCGCCTAATGTGGTGTGGTCTGTTGAATCTGTTGAAGGAAGCCGACGCATCCAGGGTAACATCGCTCAAGCACGTCGCTTCGAGAAGCGCAACGGGGGGATCCACTGCCTCGTGGATCGACCCAGGGATCAAGGATCGGGGATCCGAGTGGAGTGGGGTAGGCCCATGACAACAACGTCTGCCGTCTGTTTGTAATCACTGGGGTAAAGTTTCAAACTGGCTTGGGCGTGTAAGAGGCTGTCTTCAGTTGTTTGAAAACAGAATCAACTATACGGTGCTTGCAAGAATAAAATTCAGGGGTTGCGATCCAAAAGGCAATCCACCAAAACAAAAATATCATACAACCCATCATAGCAAAAACACCAAATCAAGCAGTAATCCTTGCGCCGTGAACTTGTGGAGTGTGGAGTGCGCAGCCGGAGGCTAGCCCGACAGGCTGCATAGTCGCAGAGTCCGCCTTACCTGGCTCGCCTGGGAGACAGCTTTCAAGCTTGTGGGTATCCGTGGGCCGATCCGGCCGCTCTGTTTGACTGGATATACATAGCATGTCTCTCGTTAGCCAGCACTGCCATGGGTGGGATGGGATGCAACGGTCCATCCGAGGCAGTAAGTCAGGGGTGTCAAACAGGACGGGCGTGCTCGGGGTGCTACAGCAGGAGGCGGAGGCGTCATAATTAGAGAGAACGGTCCTCGCAGGGAGTGAATCCGAGAAACGACCAGATAAACCAATGAACACACGACGACGTAATGTGCCAAAATGCCAAACCGACGACGGCCAACGGCTGTGTCGGGGTAAGCCGCCAAGGATGTAGCTGAAGCTAAGCACTGGCTAATGCGAGCCCTAACGGCGATCAGTGACGGGAATGGGCCGGGGCATCCTGGGCAGCCGAGAGCCGACACTCGAGACCCACAGCAAGACCCCGGCATGCGCCAAGAGGGCCTAGGCAGGGGGCAGGGCGCTCGAGGGCGGGGAGGCGTGATGATGCTGTCCCTGCCCAATTTTGCTTCTCGATCGGAGGAGCAGGATGTTGCTGACTCTACATAGAACAGCTTAAGGTTGGAGAGGCAGCCGATGTGTGTCACCCTAGAACGGCGCTGTGTTGTGTGG
>FSTF01000315.1_pt1 | contig 12544 bp, 9 predicted proteins | sample 1637001 | NCBI WGS metagenome assembly FSTF01 (sample SAMEA3914816, study PRJEB12502) | metagenome | biome: forest; material: soil | place: USA | collected 2011-09-16 | depth 0.3 m
AATACCAGGGTATCGCGATACATGAGAAACACAGGGCAAATACCCTCTCCTGGAGAGGGACGTGCTAAGGTGTGGTTCAATTGGATTCTGTCTTGGAGAATGGGGGGGGATGTGTGCAGCAGGCCTCAAGGTCCTGGAGCACGTGACTACTACCCCTGTAGTGAGCCACCCCCTGTCCTCCGCGTCCCCCTGCGGGGACTTCACTCTGGCGTAGATATTCCAACACTATGCAAGCCACAAAGTCATGATTGGAGTGCGGTTCTCGAGCTGCATGCTGATCTCCATAACCCCGCCGTCATGATCGGAGTACGGTCCTCAAGCGGGAGAAGCCAGACGTCCGCCGCCTCAGACCAAGCGAAATCGACAACGATCAGGCTAGCCATAACCAGACAACAACGAGGGAGAGCACTCCCAAAAGACGTGGGCAAGTTCTCAAAGGCCATGGACACAGCGCTGCCAGGCAAGCACACCAGCGACCTCTACGACAAGCTGAAGCGAAGAGAGGCCAGCGTGCTAGCGCAACTCCGAACGGGAATGACAAGGTTGAACGGCTCCCTTAGCAGAATCGGGGCTGCCGAGTCCGACCAATGTGCCTGCGGGCACGCGAGGGAAACAGTGGAACACTTTCTGCTACGGTGTGTGAGATGGAAAGCTCTAAGGGAAGACATGCTGCAATGCACAACGACAAGACGAGGGAGCCTCTCGTTCTATCTAGGAGGGAAGGCACCATCAGACCTAAAGGAGTGGTCACCAGACATGAAAGCAGTTCGCGCGACGATCAAGTCTGCGATGGCAACCGGAAGACTAGACCGGAACGACGAAGAGGGGCCCAGTCAGCCGCAGTAAAGGAGGAGCTCGACTAACACCACACAGCCTCAATCAGCAGGTCCCGCTTTAGCCGCTGAGGATATGACGCTAAACACTTGGAGAACGTAGCCTCCAAGTCGATCTGCTGACAACGGAGAAGAGGCATGGGGTGGCGTTGATAGAAGAGAACCGTAGGGGCTTGAACGAGATCAAAGGCAAGCGAATGATTCGGATGTAACTAGCGTGCCAAGGCCCTTTAGGCTCAGTGCCTCCGGGCGAAATAAAATCCATCCATCCAGGGGCAAGTATTACAAGGGGGTGATGCTTGTCCCTGCGTGAGAACCCCACCGCCTCGGCATGTCTTCGGAAATAGATCGCAGGCGCCGTGAAGCCACCACGCACGAGTTCTGTTTTAGGCTCAGGCGCCACCCTCTAGTGGAGGTACATGTACATACACATTACTTTCTCGGGAATCCTTGGTGCCTTTACAGACCAGCGCTAGGCTGTCGGGAAGGAGCCGATTGGTCACGTGCTAGCCCCTTGCATCCAGGACACTCACTTTATCAAGGACCTCGGGACAAGATGCGGAAATGTTTCTTTTTTACAAATACCTACACATACCTGCTTGCGAAGGAGGGCTTCATTCGGAACCAAACGCTTATTGAAGGTGACTCCCAACTGCTGACCCATCGCTTACCACCTGATCACCATGGTATGTCACTCCTCTAAGATTCAAAGCGATTTGAAGTCGTTTTGACCATTTATTGCTCACATGGATCGCAACAGCCGATGAACCTTCTCGACTGCAACGAGGATGCGTTGTGCCTAATCCTGGGCTATCTAGCGCAAGCCGACCTCGATTCCGTCTGCCTCGCTCACCCGCACCTGCGTCGACTTGCCGAGCCAGTCCTCTACTCCACCGTCGAGATCGAAGTTCTTGATTGCCCTCAAGCTGCTCCGCCCCCCATCCCCTCACTTGTAGGCACCATTCTGCGCAGACCGGAGCTTGCCGCTCACGTACGCACCCTCTCGCTCAAGGGAGGTCACCCTAGCAGGTGGGGAGGAGGAGATCGACGCGTTCCCAAGTTGGTGGCGCGCGAGCCGGATCTTCTGGAGGCGATATCCTTTGTGGAGAGGACTGGCTTGTCCTACCGTGGCACCTGGAGCGAGGAACTACGCCGGGGCACGCGCGACGCCTATCTCGCCGTCCTGATCTCGCAATTACCGCGCCTTCAACGTCTGCATCTCGGCTGCGGCTTTTTCATCGAAAACGGCCTGATAGCCCTGGTCTTGCGGTCCATCCTTTGCGATTCCCACTCCGATTCGAGCATCAACGGGATCCCTACCACGCTGAATCAACTCCACACTGTTACTCTCAAGGGCTACAGATCGCGTGACGATAGGTCCATTCGGAACACCGCAAACGCCCTCCCGTTTTTCTACCTTCCGTCCCTCAGGAAGATGTCCCTCTTCATCGACGACCCGCTGGTGCCGACTTTGCCGTGGCCGACAGCCGAGCCTCCTTCCCCTTCGAGCCTTACCTCTCTCAAGGTCCTCAGCATGCGAGAATCGCATCTCGGCCAACTGCTCGCCGCTCTGCCCCAGCTCCGCTCCTTGTCCTGGCAATGGGTCTTCGACCCCGATTTCGAGGATCAGTTCAACAGCCCCATCATCAACCTCGACCAGCTCATGCCGGCCCTGGCGCACGTCAGGGAGACGTTGACCGAGCTGACCATCGTAGCCAGCTGCTCCTACGCCAACCGTGCTGCCACGCCTTTCCCGCTGCAGGTCCAGGGATCGGCACGGGCGCTCGCGGGCTTTGACCACCTGACCAAGCTGGTCGTCCCGCTCGCCTTCTTCACGGGGTTCGCGGTGCCCATCCGGGGGGAGAGGCTGGCGGACTGCCTTCCGCGGAACCTCGAGGAGCTGACGCTGGCGGACGACTTGTACATCGACACCGACGGGAACGAGGAGTGGGACGAGCCGGCCTATACGCGGTCGATCGTTGCGTGGCTGGCAGGCGGGAGGGCCTCGACGCCGCGTCTTCGGAAGCTTTGCCTTGTGCTGATGTGTGAGGATGGGGAGGTAGATTTTGAGTGGCTTGATGTCAGGAATGAGATCCGGGAGTTGGGGCGGCGGATGGGGATTGATGTGACCACCCAGGCAGTGCACGATTTTGGGGAAAATTTGGTGACCGGGTAGAGGCAGCCAATGACTGCTGGTCAGGTAGGCTTAATGATCTGAGTTACTTAAGGTACCTGCCTCATAAAAGTTATTAAATATTTTACCAAGCTGGGAAGGCGTACTTAGAGGGTACGCTCGGCGGCGTGACGACGGGAGTCAACAGATGTGCCATGCTCTGCGATGTTGCAATGGGCTGCAACTCGATGGACCAACAGTCACCAGAAGACTGCGGCATGGCACAACACCTCATGTACGTCACATGTTACGCCGATTCTTCTGCGTCATCAATCCATTGGACGAGGCTGGCTAGCACGCGATGGGGGAGGTTCCAGGGCCGTCCCTCGACCATCATCCATCCCAGAAAGTAACACAGCGCAAGTCGGCTGGACATTTAAAAATCGGACCAACCCCAACCCTTCACGGGCGCTCCGCGGCGGCCCCTCCTAGTAACTGGCTGTCTTTCCCGGCTGGCTTTATGCTTGACCTGCAGCCTGATCATTTGTGACATGAAAGCTAAGACACCAAGTTAAATCTTTCTATATAGGTACAGGTGCCTGATGATACCATTGCCCCGTGGAACCTCAACCTCGAACTTCACCACAAAGCTGGATCTGGTTGGTAGTCTTCACCCCGCCAGCAGCCGCGAAGTCATAAGGCTCATCGGCGATGTTTGGATCCAATACTCTTAGCTTTTGAGTTTCCACAAACAGATTGCACCCCCATATAGCCTTTCCTCAAGGTAAGGGTGGCCAATAGGTAATTAGCACTGTTTTCCTGGCGCATTCACTATCAATAATAAAGGACAGGGATCTTGACTTACATTGTCAGCAATTCCGCATGGATCTGTTCGGACGGGCAACGTTGAGGTGTGGTCATCTGCCACCCACGTGCCGACCACCGCGTTCCGCGACGCAAGGTCTTGCCCTGGGTAGAGCAGGTAGAAAATGTGGGCGGCCATCTCCTCGCCGCATTTCCCCTGGTTCTTGTGCGGTCTGCTGACGCTGGTCTTCTCTGCCGACAGGAGCTGGCAGGCGTTGAGAGCGCGGCTGACGGGGGTCTCTGGACCTGCGTAGGAGAATGATTGCTTCCCCTTCTGCGAGGAGGCGAGGATGATCTCGTTGTCAAAGGCCAGGATGGACATGGCCAGTGGCGTCAAGTTTTTGCTGCGAGTGATGCCGTACTGCGCCATGTCCGGGTGCATCTCGTTCCAAGCGCCCAGTGCGATCCTCCACAGCTGGCCATCGGTGAGCTTGGACACGGGACCGTTCAGGACAATGTGGCTGGTCCAGACAAAGTTTCGTGGGACCGGGTTCTGCCCCGGGCCAGGAATCTCCTGGGGCCAGGATCTCGCGAGGCTGTAGTCAAGCGTTACTCCCAGTGGCCCTTGTGCGTCGTGGCGTGGCGTCCTGTAGTCGAAGGCTGCCCACACTGACAAGGCCAAGATGAAAAGGCACCAGATCCGGGCCGCGAAGCCGGCCATGCTGAAGGCTGAGTGAGAGGCAGGCGGCAGGTCGGGAGATTCTAACGAAGCCGTCAATCGAAGCTCAGGCAGAACACACAGAGTTCGGCCACGGCGATGTCCAGCAGGTCACGTACCGGGCACCGAAGGGAAGAAGCCCTCCCGAGAGAACAGGGAGTTGCCGAATCCCCAATGAGGGAGATAGAACTGAAAAAAGGTGTACCCCCGAGGAACTGGGACTGCAGCCCAGGATGAAGAGGTGGTCTCTCCATGCACTATTTATCCCCTGTCCGTGATGGGAACACCCAAGGGGCATGTATGGTCATGCCATCGTTTACTGGACCGGAATCCTTCAAACCTAAGGTACCATCTGCCGCCCTCTCACGCCCGTGGCAGCGACGATGTGAAGAACCTTCGCCAAGGACAAGGACATGCCCTGCCTCCGTGTTGCCCAGGAGCTACCTCGGCCATCTTTGAGCCGGCTTAGGGAGGGTTTCATTCCAGTCTAGACTACTGAATCCCGCATCGCCTCGCGTCATTCCGGCATCGCGGCATCACGGCTATCGCGGCATCGGGGCCTCGCAGTCTCTCCTGGCGGTATCCATACCTAGGGTAGGTACCTTACATGTACCTCTCATTTGTTCCGGCCCGCACCAGGGTCGTGGATCTCGCAGAAGTCCAGAAGTGGTTGATCAGGTCAGAGCGTAACATAGTAGGATGGGTTCTATCGCGTGGCGTGGAGGATCTTTGTCCCACAACGACAGACTACCTTACCTACGGAAGTTGATGATGAATGCCGATTGGTTGGTTGCAAGGTGTGGAGCGGAATTTTGGGCGCTTACAGAGTTTTCGATTCAGGAGCAGGGCCGGCCCGCAGTCTGGCCGCTAACGGACCTTGAGCGAGAAGCAAACCCGTAAGGCTACAGCTCAAGGCCGTTAGACGACTTCCTATTTTGAACAACCTAGCCGGGATGCATTGGCGCCAATGGCGGGCCCTTTGAGGAATTTAGAGCTCGGGCGGGTCAACGAAGCGATCACCCGCAACGCTAAGGTAATGTGATTCAGGGGTAAGGTTGTTGGTTCGCGGCTCTGACAAGGATCCTCGTTCAAGATTCGGCCCCCACCTTGACAGCGCGAACGCAAAGTTTTAATGCAAGGGAAAGGAGAGAAAGGGTGGGGGTGGAGAGGGAGGGGAAGGGCAAAGAGAGAGCCAGGAGAGAGAGAAAGAGAAGGAGGGTGGGAGAGGGAGAGAAAATTAGTACCTCAGGTAGGTACCGAAGCGAGTCAAGACACTCCCTATGAACCAAGGGCAATTTCCCCGTGTCAACACATCCGTGCTTCGTAGCGATAGGTACTCCCTTACCTACCTACCTAGGTACATGTATCTAGGTAATTAATTAAAATCTTGGACGGAGCCTTCGCCCTACAGGCCCCAGTTCTCCCCTGCTCCCCGATAGCAGCCTCGGAAAGGCTGAACAAGCCCTGATTTCCGCGCGGGGACCACCGCGATCCTTCAATGAAACCATACCTGTATACTCCGAGATCTAGAATCGCGAATGCATCCTGAATTGCTTAGAATGAGGGGCGTAGCGGCCCTAAGCTGTAGCCTATTGATGTGTTTCCCGCTCAAGGCCCGATAGCGGCCTCGACTGCGGGCCGGCCCTGCCCCTGAGTCGGAGGAGAACCCTGCTCCTTTCCGTCTTATCCCATGTTATTCACACGTTCACTTTTTCTTCTCCTCCCAGAAGCGGAGTTCAGTCTCTGCCGTGAGTCACGAATTCACGCTCCACTTAGGGCTTCATCCGCGGCGCCCGTCCTTACCTCTAAGAGCAGTTGCTTAACGGTTTACCTTAAGCATCTAACTCCCTAGGGAAGAAAAGAACGGCTGGAGAGACTGGGACACTCGTTTTCTAATGACTACCCCACCCTGGCTTACAAGCATGAGCGAATACGTCCCGGCTCGTAGACCTCCTGTATACGCAGGTAATGAGTCTCGGGGATCCTTCGCAAGCCCGAGTTTCCGACCGGGTCCCTGTCCACAACCCCGCGTGATATTGGTTGCTAGTTCCAACATTGAAGCAAGGGCCAGCCGGCCGGCCAGCTTCCCCAAATCCCACAACACAACGTCGTCTATCCTGATCAGGACAGTAAATGGAGTAGAGAATCCTCCCGCGGGGAAAATCGCGAATTGTCAGCATCTCATCACACATAGATTGGCCGGAAGGGTTACCTCGGTGCCGCTTGGTCACCTACATACTCGGCCCTTCGGCCTGATCTCGCTCAAAGGTCCGGCCAACACGAGGCCGAGACCTTCCCAAGAAGCCAAGTTAGTGGCGAACAAACAGCATCGGTCCTTTAGTGAATGGGGTCTTGTGCCTCCATGGAAGGATCTGGCGTCTGTGTCGGCGGGGCCGATGGACGGGCTCTTTCTGCTTGGCGGAAAGGGGGAAAAGGAATCCGAAGAATGCTCAGGGTCGTTGAGGTTGGGTTGTCTGTGAAGGGACTTACACGGACTGTCGATACCTGGGGTCCCCCATCGCTCTCGGGCAGTGGCCTTCTCCGCACCGGACCAGCGGGAGCTGTTACTTGGCGGGACCTCTTGGTCATTTGAGGACCACTGTAACCTCATGATGAGGCACAAGTATATGTATGTACTGGTATGCCGCCTCAAAAGAGGGCGGGCACATTCACATTCTTTTTGGCCGAGCTCTCCTCGGGGTCTTGGAATTCCTTGACCACTATCTTTGTTCTGAGCACTCCTTGACAATTCCTGGCCAGTTGCCGCCCTTCATTCGCCATGTGGGGGGTAGCATGCTACCTTCTGGTAGCCATCCTGCCCATACAAGGAGCTCTTGCTTTGCCTCGACACAGGGGCAATGCGTCCGCTGCGTGGAGCAACACGCTGTTGCCGAGAGACGGAGAGTTTTACTCTGACGATCTATCCTTCATCCGCAACCTCGCGGCCCTTGGAGACTCTTACTCTGCTGGTATCGGCGCGGGTGACAGATTGGGCAGTATCTGGTCTGGCCTCAATCCAAAGAGCGGTAGGCACCTAACTTCTCATTTTACCCTGTCGGTTGACGATTCGCATGACATGCCCTGGCTAATATTCAGAAGACTATGCATGCAGCCGCTATTCGGACTCATACCCCAACATCGTCTACGGCGACGAAAGACTTGGTGACATCGCTCCGAATTGGCAGTTCTTGTCTTGCTCCGGCGCAGTCATGCAGGACGTCATCGATAAACAACTGCCCGACCTCAACGCGGGTCAAGATGCTATCATGTTATCCATTGGTAAGTGGGCGCTGAATGCAGTGAAGATATTACTTTTGGGAGGCCAGGGTACCTAAGCTCACACGAAAACCACTTAGGCGGAAACGACGCCGAGCTCACCAATGTCTTGAACGTGTGCATCTACATGTGGGCCGTCATTTCCAAGACACAGTATAATCTCATCCTGGCGGACCGTCAACTTCCGGAAGGACTGCAGGTGTTTCGGTGGGCCAAGGACATCGACTTTGAGCCCGTGAGCCGCACCTGCGAGGAGCAACTTGAACGCACCGAGTCGCTCCTTCACAGCACCGACTTCAGCAGCAAGATCGATGGGCTCGTGAGCATGACGAAGCAGAAGCTAGCTCCCGGGTGAGTATCTCACTCTCATTCTACGCGCTGTGGAAGTTGAAGACTCAAGGAAGAATATTCTCAGGGGCAAGATATACTGGACAGGGTATGCCAAGTTCTTCTCTGAAAGTTACACTTCCGAGTGTGATTCAGTGACGTGGTCAACGTGGCTCTATGTGAGTCCCGGATCCCTACTCCCCGATGTGATTCCCGTGAACAGTGGCTGAACGATGTGTGCCAACAGAAAACTGCCGGTATATTCCGGCCATATGAGTATCTCACTCAAGATCGTCGGCGGAAGATGAATAATCTCGTTGACCTAATCAACCAACAGCTGGTTCGTCACTTTTCCTGCACCCCCGGATTTTCCATTCCGTCTAGATTCGCTTTCGTTTGCGTACTAATGAATGCCAAAACCAGGCGAGTGCCGCCCAAAGGGCAGGTGATGATGTGATCTTTATCGACTACGACAAATACGTCGGCGACTTCCAAGGTCGTTACTGCGAACCTGGGGTCGACGAGTCGACGTCGGAGAGCAACACGAGGACTGGATTGATGTTCTACGAGCTCAAGACCTATCTCAATGGCTGGATCCCGTCGCCTTGGAAGCGCAGCTCCGTGCCTGACAATTGGGACGGAACCTTCGAAGGCGATATCAATGCCTTCGCGTACGTCACTTTGAATCTGGATCCCAACGCCGAGCTCACCTCGCCATACGTCGAAAACGATTCGGATTCGGCAAGTTCGTTGAGCATCGCTCTGAACCAGACAGATGAGTTGGCAGCAGCCGGGGACGGAGGCCCCTCGCTTCCAAATCTGCTGCCTGACGGGTAAGTTGAAGGGACATGAGCCTGGCGTCTGCATCTCTCCTCTCCGTACCTCACCGTCTTGTTTTTCGGCATGCTGACCAAGCCTCTGTGTTTCCTGCCTACCTTAGATTCGGTCGTGTGTTCCATCCCCAGATTTTGCTACATCGTTTGATTGCAAACATGGTGATATGGAACATGATGAACGTCAACGAGAAAGCCCACGGGTATCCGGCACTCGTGCAAGACCTCACGCTTGATTCGTGCCCCCTTCCTGCCGAGGACCCCGAACCACCGTCTTTCTACGCTAGAATTCTGCCCCTGGGTGCCTCTATTGTCTGGGGAGTTGGGTCTAGCAACGGCAACGGCTTTCGCAAGCCGCTCAGGGACCGTCTGAGACAGGCCGGCTGGGAGCACGTCAACATAGTCGGCTCCCAGAACAACGGTAACATGGTCGACAGCGTGAGTGTTGATGGCACACTTGCAATCCGGGACACGGAGCTAAACTACAAGCCAGAACGTCGAGGCCCACTCGGGTGATCGCATCGATCAAATCTCCGCGGCAGCAAACAAGTCGATCAAGTTCCAACCCAATATCGTCGTCATCAACGCCGGGACAAACGACTGCCTGCAGAGTTACGACATTGGAAATGCCGGAGCTCGTTACGGAGCCTTGCTTGACAAGCTCCTCAGCCAAATCCCTGGCGTCACCATCATCGTGTCCACCGTCCTCGCCGGAACGGTCTCAGGCATTGTCGACAACAGGGACTCGGTCAACGCCCAGATCAGGCAACTGGTTAATGACCGGCGCTTCAACCAAGGTCAGAAGATTGTCCTGGCCGACGTGGACGCACCAGCTGGCTTCATCACGACGGCGTACCTCAGCGGCGACGGCATCCATCCCAATGACGAAGGCCACCAGCGCCTGGCCGCCATCTTCTACCGGGCCATCAAGGAAGCCCACCGAAGCGGCTTCATCACGGAGCCCAAGGACACGGGCATGGGCGACGACCCCAATGCCGGGGGCGGCAGTAACACGTGCGACAAGACCTACGGATCCGGCAACTCGATTGGCGGTATCGTCACGCAGGCCGGCAGCGGGCTCGACGACGGCGTCTACACGCACGATGGTTTGTCCCAGGGCACCACCTGGACCTACATCTGGGTCGCGGGGATGAACTACACCTTCGCCCGCATCACGCAACCCTTTGGGCCCCACGACTTTGTGCACATCACGCCCATCCGGTCTGCCACCGACTACAACTCTTACATCGTCCTGAAAAACACGGGCGATGGCGGCTGGAACGATCAAGATTACGGCACCATTGAGATTCCCGACAAATGCATCGCGCGCGGGGTGAGATTTGCCGACGTCAACGCGGACGGGTTGGACGACATGCTCTGCATCTCGCCCAACGGGGATGTCTACGTGAGCATCAACAACAAAGGGGGGGGCAGCTTCACGGGGCCGCAGCTCTGGAAGACGACCGAGGGTCCGGTACAGGCTCGGGTCCGCCTCGCCGACATCGACGGCGATGGCCGCGCTGACTACTGCACGATTGCCGACAACGGCGACATCTCGTGCTGGCGGAATTGGGGCACGGGAGACCTGCCCCTCGGCTGGCAGGCTCTCGGCGTGGTGTTCACTGGGAAGGGGATGGGCAATGTGGACGGTGTCCGCTTTGCAGATATCAACGGGGATGTAAGTGAAAGTCCAACAACGAACGCCTATCTCATCAATCTCATCATGACCCCCTTTCTCCCTTTCTCATCCCCACCCGCCTGGGCCCCACCGGGCGCGTGCCTAAGGTAACTAACATGACCTGCCGCCAGGGCCGAGACGACTGGCTGTGGGTGGATGACACGGGCGAAACATGGACGTACACAAACAACCGCGGATGCACAAAGGGCACCCTGGCGCCTCTGTGGCGCGCGGGGATCAACTCGGTCGGCGGCGCGGGCTCCACGCACACCGGCATGGGGAAGAACGTCGGCCGCGGTTCGATCCATTTCGTCAACGTGTACAACTCCCCTGCGGCGTTTACCCTGAGGGGGCGTCTCGACTATGTCTGGGTCGAGCCGGTCGTCAACCCTACGGGGGGGATCACCTACAACTTCCACACGTGGAAAAACAACGGCGGCGGCGGGGCAAAGCTGAAAGGTGAGCGGTGCCCTCCGATGCTACCTATCTTGGGTGACAATGGACTTGAATGATGCCTGAAGCTTGGACGCTGACCACGACACGACTTTCCCACCAGCCGATGGCGATCGATACTGCAAGATGCTACCTCGATCGAACGACGCCATGGATTACGTCTGGATCCATTCGACGGGCTACATGCGCATCTACGAGAGCCGCGGCGGCACCTTCCCGTCGGAGCCGCCCTACTGGTCCTGGAACTACGTCTTCTGGACCGCGTCCGACTACGTCGGCCACGAGGTCGACCGGCGCGACCTCCACCTCGCGGACTGGGACGGCGACGGGCTGTGCGACATCATCTACGTCAACCCGGACACCGGCTACGTGGACGGGCTGTGGCTCAACAAGTTCAAGACCACCGGCGACCTGACCGTCGGCGCCAACTGGGTGCGCGTCGACAACGCGGGCCCGCGCGGGGGCAACGCCCCTTGCCCGGAGCGCCGCGGCGTGGGCATCTACGACCTCGCGGTCCGCTTCGCCGACATCGACGGCAACGGCCGGAGTGACTACCTCTGCATCGAAAAGGACGGGCGCACCTGGGGCTACCTCAACAACAACGACGGGTCGCTCACCTACATCTCTCAGTTCAAGAAGACCGAGGGCAAGGACCGGGCCAACATCCGGTGGGTCGACGTCAACGGCGACGGGCGCGACGACTTCCTGTGGGTGGACAAGTTCGGCGGCGACGCGGCCGTGTGGTACAACCGCGGCCCCATCGCGGCCAGCGGCAGCGCCTTCACCTGGAACCCCCAGGGCTCCGTGTACCTGGGCGCGGTGCAGGGCAGCTGCGAGCACTTCCCGGACCTGGACGGCAACGGCCGCGCCGACCTGCACGCCGTCGACAGCGTCGAGAACACGGCCATGACGTGGTTCAACGTCTGCCCGGGGGAGCTGGGCACCGATAATGGCGACGACGATGACACGTTGACCGCCCCGACCAGCCCTTCCTTGTGAAACAGGGACCTCGTTGTTTGGTTCGCTGGTGGCGAAGCAGGACGGACACTGCAATCAGTGCTAACCCTAGGTAACTGACCACTGACACATTCCTAGCGAGGAGTAACTCCCTCTGAACACCTCATTCAGTGGAGGCAGGGAAGCGCAGGAAAGACCGGATGCTGGCGGAAGGATAGATAGTTACCTGGTAGGATGATTTTTTAGGTGCAGAATTGATTTATTGTTTGATGGCGGATGTGCCAACCCACACTATGGGTGCCAGCTGCGCTTCACGAGAATGGCGTCACGGGCGAGGTCCCTAGTCCGCGGCCGTCCATAAATCGTGGCCCCGACAGCGAGACAGCGGACAGAGAGAGTGGCCATGAGATTGAGCCACATTGTGAGCCGAAGCGGAGATACCAGCTCGGTGGGTGTCGGTGAGACACCGGATCCCGCAGCCGGCGTGGAGCCGTTTCGCCAAACCCGTGCCAATCCTCAGGGCAACGGTAATGGACTGCGCCGGCTGCATGG
>FSTF01000346.1_pt1 | contig 12286 bp, 16 predicted proteins | sample 1637001 | NCBI WGS metagenome assembly FSTF01 (sample SAMEA3914816, study PRJEB12502) | metagenome | biome: forest; material: soil | place: USA | collected 2011-09-16 | depth 0.3 m
TATGTACCAGGGAAGTGAGGCGAGCAGCCCATGACCCAACCCCGCTGAAGGGAGAAAGTTGGCTATTGGCTGAGATGACGCCGCGTGTCGGGGCCCGTGGCTGCTGCAATGCCTGCTGCAATGCAGGAGCACAAATCAACAGTCCATTGGCCAGCCTGTCGCTGGTTGGTACTTGAAGGGTGGCGCAAGGGCAGCAGGCTGAAGGGATTGTTGAGTGATTTCCAGGACGCCAAGTGGGAGGTGTGCAGGGTCGCAAATGTCCAGTGCAGCAAGGAGGGTTGTGAGGCGTCGTTTGGCAAGGGGATTCGTGGAGCCATCGAGAGCCAAAACTCGGTCGGAGCAAAGAGGAGCGAGAACTCTTGTTCTCGGGGACATGATCGGCGTCTCGCCGCCGACATTTGTTGTACATCTGCCGCGAACACCCAGCTCCATCAGTTTCCGCGGGTTTGTTATTCTTGGCTCCTTGCTCGGCGGATTTTCAGCGGCTTGGCCAGTACCCAACTTCGGCCAGCACCTCAGGAGGGGCCCGGAAAGGGCGGGCGGCCCCGGTTTGCGAGTCCTCGACACCCTGTCCATGGACGGACCAGGATTTAAAGGCGGCAATTCACCTTCGCCTCGGACCCATGTGACGGCGCCTTGGGAAGGTCCCTAAATGCCATCGCGGCAGGTCGATCAGGCTCGAAGAGGTGCAGCGGCAGAGCGGTAGGCCCAAACCATACACCGGTTCTGCGCCGGTTCGGACCGGCTTTCATCAGGCCCATCCGCCTCAGGGCCCACCGCGGGGCTTGGTTGGCCCCGTGGTGGGGTCTAGACGTCAGTTTTTGTGGCGTGGACAGCTCTGCTGACTAATTGTGTCGTGGCACAGCTGTGGCTGGCGCAAGCGCCACGGACAGTGCGCATGGCAACCGACAAACGCAACCGACAACGCACCCGACAACGCACCGGACAACGCACCGGACAAGGCACCGGATGCGCCTCTTCCACTTCTTTGCGCGCGTATATCATTCGTAATGGCAGACCAACCGCGGTCAGAGATTATCAAGGATAATCCTATCGGGAACGGCCTTGACGCGTTCCGCACTGCATTCAATACCCTCTACACAGACCGGGGAAATCCATGCACTCTCGACGCGCTTGGTCAACTTGACCAAGAAGGTATAACAGTCCAGCTTCGTTGAGTACGTATCTCTCTAATCAATGCATAGCACTCCGGAATCTCATTCGCGCCTTTCTAAGAGCGGCGCAAAACCTCCCCGCTGCCGACCTGCTACCCGCCACCACACATCGTAGCACCCTTCGAGACGACCTTCTACGCCTTGAACTCTGGCTCCGCTCCGACGACTTCGCCGCGTCAAGCCTCTCCTGACAGCAGCCCTTGCCGACCATTTAAACGATGGCCTCATCTGGGGCCGAGTCTACGACGCCGTCACTGAATCCACCCCGCCTCCTCGACCAATAGCCTCTTCCCTCCAACAGACTCCGTGGCTACGCAACACCGGCAGCTTCGCCAATTCGTCCGAACACCGTAAATATATCGATAACGTCCTCAAGGAGGAGCTTGGCCCTATGTATGTCGACCTCCCGGACTTCCACAAGACGTACTTTGGTTCTGTGCCAAACCTGGCGACCACGTCAAAGATGTTCTTCGACGACTGTTTGGAAGGCAGCAGCCTGTTCTTCGATGGCGGCTGGAGGGGTTGGCCCGAAGGAGCGAAGCAGGACGCTGTCCTGAGCTGGTTTGCGGATTTCAGCGACAAGCTCGCAGCGTTTGCAGGGCGCCACGAGTCAACGCCCGATCTCCTCGAGCCCACAGTCAATATAACGTCCTTCATCGTCGAGGTACGACTTGTCGCGGTGGAACCGCTGTACTGTCTGCTCTGTTTTCCGGGAACGAACTGGTGGTGTTGAGGGGTCTACCCACCATTCCAACCGGTTTTGGGCGGTCTGGCCGGGCAGGAAGCAGCGGGCCCCGCCCAAGCCCCGCCAAAGTCACGTGCTTTCTGGTGCCGGCGCGCGTCCCAGCCACATTTGGCGCGTGCGCCCCCGCAGAGGGTTTCCCCACTCTTGGCCGGCAGCGCAAAACCCCATCCTTTCTGATCTCGCCCTCTCTTCCTGGCCCTCGCTCCCTTCGCGCCCGCAAACCCACCAGGAAAGCAGCAACGAACATCGACTACCTCGCCGTCGACTGCCCTGCGCGCGCACCCGTCGTTCTACTTTCCTATCGTTGGTTTCCCTCGCCTACCGTGCGCGTGCGCTCTCTTCTCCCACCCTCTGCTTCCTCGCTGTAAACCCCGCCACTGCGTCGCGAGCTGCTGCGGGCACCCGCCCTCGGCCGCTCGAGTCTTTTGCGTTTTGGCCTCGAGAAGAGCAACACCAAGGGTACGATTGACGGGCCGCAGCTCCCTCCCTGTTCGTTCCCCCACTCGCGCGCGCCAGGAGCTGACCAGCGAGCGGGATCCCAGAATTCAAGGCGCGAAAAACCAACCACCTGGAGCTCCAGAGACGCTGTCACTGCGACCGACCAGCGACCGACCAACCGACCGCCATACAAACTCCGCCATACTTTGGAGGCACCGTTCGTCAACCTTGCGAGGCACACCCTTGTACGACGCTAGGTAAGCCGACGGCGCCATCGAGCCCCTCTGCACGCGACTAGGACACTAATGGCGATTGCCGGTCACAGCCTACCCATTTCCCGACGACCACCCTTCTGTACTTTTCCCACCGTACCCGAGGAGCGAGACAGGCTGATGGCTGACACTCCTCGAAAGGACGAACGACATGGACACGCCTAGCACCCCGGCGAGCCGGCCTGCCAAGAGGGGCGGCGAGGCCCTCGACCCTGACGCCCGCCCCTCCCCCGCCAAGCGCCCGAGGGATGGCGACCACACTGGCCATGCCGCCCGACCTCTCCTGCCACTCCCAGCGCCACCACTATCTCCTCCTTTCGCCCACTACCCCGAGCTGCCTTTTTCGTGGTCATACTCTGGCAGGGCCTTTGAGTCGTTGTCGGACCTCGTCGTCCGTGTAACCCGATTTCCCGACGATCCCAGCCAGCCCCAGCATCGCCAACGGGACGTCTTGGCCAGCATCCAGCCCAACGATGGAGCCGCCCCCCATCATGACATGGTCTTGCGGTACACCCTGTTTGACCTGCTCAGGCACTTTGGACTCGGCCAGCGGGCGATCTAGTACGTCTTCCCGCCGGACGAGCAAGGCCACCGGCGCTCGCTTCACATCTCCAACGCGGGGACCTGGAACGTCTTTCTACAGACGCTTAGGGACCGTGGTGTGCCGCTGACGCCGGGGAAGCCTGATCTACCCCCTTACTACCTGCTCTTCTGGGCGCTGCCACCCGGGCAGTCGGCGACAGATGCCATCCTAGCTCGTCGACAGGCGGCAGCCCTAGCTCCGCCGCAGCGAGGCCTGTCTCCTGCCCGTACGCCCCCCTTACCACTCCAGCTACCCCCCCCTCTCGCCCTCCCCTCGCTGGAAAGATCAGATGCAGCGCCCTCGCCCGCAGTACAGCCCGCGCAGGAGTTCATCGATCAGCTACCTCTGCGTAGCTCGCCCTCTCCTAGTCCGCCCTCTCTCAAGACGGCCGATGGCGCTACAGACGACGGTTCAGACGACGGTTCAGACGACGACTCGGTAATATTCGTCTCGGAAAATCCCGCCACACAGGAGGGCGACAACACGGCTTTGCATTCTGAGGCGGACGACGGCGACGACATAGCCGGCGCGGAGAACAACGTCCTCGAGGCCCTTGCGGCATCCCTGTACACCGCGGACGATGTGGAGCGCTGGGCGGCCACGTGCCGGCTCTTCTGCCACGACATCGCACGTACGGCACACGACGAGGGCGCCCAGCTTCCGGGCACGAATTTCCAGCTTCACCCCTACCAGATGGAGGCGGTATACGAGCAGCTGCAGCGGAGCTTCGGCGAGGGACTGGGTGGCGGGATCATAGCCCTCGACACCGGGTTGGGCAGAACGGTCATCATCCTGGCCGTGGCAGCGGTCATGAGGCTCGCGGAGCTTAATGCCGCCGAGGTTCGACGGGACGCGAGGATCACCGGCCTCCCCGACCGGGCCCACAACGAGCCCGGCACGACGACGGCCTGTCCCTCGAACAACCCTTGGGGCATCGAATGCTGCTGCGTATCAGGTTCGCTCACGGACCACATCGTACATGGCCTAGCACTCGGCCCGTCGCTGGTGCTCACGCCGGCCAACGTCGTCGAACAGTTTGCGCAACAGGGCAGTGCCTATCTAGCGAGGGTTATACAGCTCCCAGGGTCAGCATCTGATATGTCCTTTATCGACACTATCGATACCAGCACCGCTTGGGCCTCTCTCGCCAAGGAAGTCCAAGCCGACATTCTCGTGGACTTTGTCGGGGAGCGCCCGGAATACTCGGCGCCGAAGACGGGCAAGCCGCCCGCCCTCGTGCCGGGCTCCGGCTCCGAGATGGGGTACACGGCAGCCCAGAAGTCGCGGCTCTTTGACAGGCACCGGCTCATTGTCGTCAGTAGCAACCCTCACTCGGTCGTGGGAAAAGGAAAGGGATGCGGCTTCTTTGCCCGGGCGTACCAGCTACGGCAGCAGAAGAGGCGACGCAGGTCAACCACATTGTCGAGTGGGCCATGGCGCCGAGGTTCGTCGTCCTAGACGAGTTCCACACGGCCAAGGACGGCTCGACCAAGGTATACAAGGCACTCAATCAGATGCGGAAGCGGGCGCCCGTCGGCCACGGCTTCAAGCTCGCGGCGCTAAGCGCGACGCCCATTACCGTGTCGCTGTCCAAGAGCCTGAGGTCGGTGCTGTCGCTCATTGTGCCGCGCGCCGCCGACCTCGCCACGTTCCTCGCCGCTGCGCAGACCATTGACACGGCTACGAGGGCCGCGCCGAGCTGGCTCGGTGGACAAGACGTCGAGCGGGACGGTGCCAAGGATATATGTCGTCATTTGTTATTGCGAGCATTCGTGTGGCCGAGGTGGCGCCTGGGTTGGCGTCTGGATGCCGCGAGGGAAGTGGCAGATATGTACTGCACTCATAGTCCTAGGCAACTAGGTGTGCTCGAGCACCGTACTACTAGCTTTCGAGTGGCTGACAATAATGGACTCTCCAAACCCTACTCGGCGTCCCCTGACACTGCTCTCCCACCCTGGCTACATGCGGCCGTGCCTGAAGCTGGTTTGACGGTCCAATGCGGAATCCGAAGGCGCCTCCTGTCTACATATTTGTGTCCCCAACTTTGTCTACCTCCATCATCGCCCTTGCCATCCTTCTGCCCTCGTCACGGTCTTCATCCTTGTAGGTGCTCAGTCCGTAGGCAGCGAGAAACTTGAATTCACCTCCCCAGTCCCGCTTCAGCCAGCCCTTTTCCGCCTCCGTGTACGGCGCCGACGGAGCAGCTTCGGCCTTGTCTTTTCCCTTGCCGCCATCCGACACCTCCCGGTTGGTACCGTGATCCAAACCCAAGCAACCAGCCTGTGCTGCGACCCATCTCTGGCGCTCCGAGTCAGGCCAGGTTGCGTTGATCACATAGTGCGTCCCTGGCTCGAACACGGAAGGGCCAACAACAGGGCCGATAGGAGGCCCACTGAGCTTAAGAACCCAGAGGCCGCGACTGACAAAGTATCCGAGCCGTCGGCCATCCTGTGCGGTAATTGCCGCATCTTCACCGTCGTCTCCAAGTTTGAACACAATGTCGGAATAATCGCCAGTACGTGGGTAGCCGACGATGTTGCAGACGGAGGTGGGCACGTGGAGGACGTCCTGCAGATAAAGCGTGCCGTGAGCTCCGGGGCCAGAGCGCTTCGGGAACAGCTTGACTGGGAGGTGAATGTCGCCAATGCCGAGAGCTTCCTGCGGGTTCGACATGATATGGTGAGTCGCGAAGGTCCGGAACGGCGTGTACGTGGAAAACCAAGCACGGTCACGCGCGACAGTGGAAGAAAGGGGAGCGTTAGCCTCCTCGTGTCCTCGCAAGTTCACCCCACGATTCCTGTCCGGTCTTCGCTGCGAATTGAAACCTACTGCACGTTAGAGCCGCTCGCCAGCACCCAATCCGGGCAGAGCCTTGGTGCCGTGCCTGAAGCTGCCATGTTGGATCAGCTTCATCTAGGTTCGATGTGTGCGGTATTGTGATGAAAATAAAGACCAGCCCACCATGAAGTGAAGAAGAATTGTCGTTTTGTTTGGCGCAACGCCAAAACCCGGCCCTAAAGCCCAACATGTGCTGCGGCGCCGCCCCCGCACCCCCCCAAGTCACTGGTGACCGGAAAGTGTCCTGCAGGGCACGACAGCCACTCAGGGTTCGACATGTGTCGATTAGCTGAACGAAAACAGCTATTTGCAGCTCCTTCTTACAGCCCGCTGCTCGATATGGGATGTGCCAAGCTGCAAGGCTTCCTAACAAACTCGCGGTTGAGGCGTGTCTGCCTATCACGCCATCCCCGAGTGTGACAATACACAGCACTGATGCCCAACAAGTCGATCAGGCTCAAAGAGGTGCAGCGTCATCGGGCCCATCCGCCACGGGACCCACAGCGGGACCTGGTTTGGTCCCATGGTGGGGTCTTGGCGTCAACGACCGGGGGTTCGCAGTCGAGAAGCGGGGTTGCTCCAGACCAGCTGGCCCAGCAATGATGAGATCCTTCCACGACCTCGACGTTGCAGCCGCCACACACACGAGGCAGCCATAGACGACAAGAATGCCAGCCTTCTTCGATCAGTTCCGCGGCAGTACCTCTGGGTGTCTCGGACAGGCGACCAGGTCATCCCACGCCCACACAACGCGCGTCAAATCGCCAACTTTACCTTTGAGCATTCGCTCTTGCTCCGCAACCTGCAGATCTTCCGCTTCCGAGACCGCGTCTTTCAGATATACATGCGATGGCAAGTGTTGCCAGAGGGCCGACGTCAGTTCTGGCGCCTTTTCGCACAGCACAACTCGCTCGTCAAGCGCCTTCTGGAGTCGGATTTTGCCGACAAGTTCCTTACGCGGCAGCATGCTGTCTTCCCCCAGGCGCGCCACGCCCTGCACTTCGGCCTGTGGGTTGACATGCTGGCAACCCGCCCGAGTTTTGCCATGGGCTTCTTCATTCAGAGCTTTGGTAACCGGTAAGCACACTCTCTCTCCTTTCGTAATTGGCACTCTATCGTAGCTGTTTTTTTCTTTCTCTTTCCCCCCCTTTCTCATTTCCTCCTATATGCGGGTGTAGTTGCTGACCTTCCTTCTCTCTGATCTACAGGTCACCGTTTCTATGCGAGTGCTGCCACGAGACATTCCTGAGCCGCAACCAGAGGTCTTGTGGTGAGTACGATAATGCGCAGGGCTTTGCCTTTCCCTTTTATGGGTGCGTCAGTCTCCCCCCTGCTTGCGGAGGAGCTTGTGGCAACTGCATTGCCCTTGGGGTTGAGGGCAGCTGCACCAACCGGCACACGTACACATACCCGCCTAGCACATACAACATCCTCTACGTGTTACGTGAGATGACCGACTCGCAAGACATTGCCAATCAAGTTCACCTTGCTCGGAACGACCAGTTCGTCCTTGTCCCTCAGCCGTCTCTCGACTTTATGGTCAGGTCCCAGGCGTTGCAGTTCAAGTAGCGCCAGGCATTGGGGCCGACACAGCACACGCACGGCGGACAGGAGGATTATCGGGAGAGCATAAGGAGGCGAGTGGCTGGGTTCTTGGTTTCTCCTACGAATTAGGGGCACGGGGTATCTTGGCGTCTGTGAGGAAGGGGCGTCTCTAGGGGTTCTTGCCAGAGTTCATCACGCAGCTTCCAAATGCAATAAAGTGAAGGTTGATACACGTCTCACCGAGGTCGCCGCTGCTCCTCTCTCTCATTTGCATTCTCGTTCTATACAAGAGCTAGACGGCCAGACTTACCAGTCGGCAAAACCTCAGGCAGCATCTCCAGTACTTGCCGCCCGTGCTCTTCGAAGCTGGGGAAGCGCCGCTTCCACCAGAAACGGAGGATCGTGTTCTTGGCGTTCCGGGGACACCCAAGTCGGCCGGAGTCACATCTTGCGGTGACTTTGCACCAGTGCCTTGAACGAAAGAAGACGTATTCGTCCAACAGTACTGCCACAACTTCCAGTTTCTCGGGCGGGGCTGTGCCGGATACCAGTGCTCAATTGGCCGCCGTGCCGCCTTGCAGCATCAACCAAACGGTTTTGCGGGTTGGTAGCCAGCGAATCCTTGGTGTTGTCTGTTCTGTTTTGGAGACTAAAAGTCTCTCATTCCGTGCTTAGGGGGTCTTTCCGGCCCTTGTGGCGACCCAGCGGCGCAGGAGCCCCACTGTGGGGCGCGGCGCATCGATCCGATCCGTGGTCTTCATCGGAACGGAACGACTTGCTGACGTAGGAACGGACGGCTCGGCGCCGGCGTGAATCGCCGCATGACGGCGGACCGCCCACCAAAATTGCCCTTAAGATAACCACACGTTATCGATGGCATTAGTTACGTCAATGGCGAAAACGAAGGAATTAATATAAAGCACTCATGTCTCCAGACCCTTCATTTAAATAGAAGTTGGTGAAAAAATATTAAGCTCTTCACAAACTGCTGAAAATATATCGAAAGAACGTTACTTGACGAGTGCCGTCGACCCATCCTTGCTTTGAGCCTTGACATTCGCCCCATTGTCGATGAGAAGCCGCGCGACCGCCTCGTAGCCATTCCCTGAGGCCAGAAGCAGTGCCGTCCATCCATCCTTGCTTTGAGCCTTGACATCCGCCCCATTGTCGATGAGAAGCCGTGCGACCGCCTCGAGGAAATGCAGAACACGAATCGAAGGGTCTTCCATTGTCGCGACGGAGTCATATTCTACTCCCTTCCCGTCTGTCGTTGCCGCAAAGGCCGCCCGACCCGGCACAGATGCGAGACTCCCCAGCGATCATCCAACAACCAAGAAATCGTTACGGAGATATAAAACTCTGAGAACACCGCCTTGCTCCTTGCTGCGTACGCTAGAGAATATAGAGGAAACTTGGGCCGGGAAAGACGGCCCATGCAACGTTGAGGAGGCCGAATTCACTCCAGCGGCCAGAGTTGGGCTCTTGCGTCCAGAAATGGCCGACCGAAGACTATCCTAGATTGATAAGACTCGGACACCTCGCACTCCACAGTGAGCGGTGGGTAGCGCTTGTTGGGATGGGTATCCATGGTCCACTGGAGAGTGACTTTGCCGATGCTCTTCTCGCTGTTTCCGGACCCAAACACCAGATCCACGGCATCGCTGGGAGTCCCTTCCAAGTGTTGAATTTCTAGGCCCAAGGTGACCACATCTTTGGCTGATATGACATTACCATCGAGGGCACTGTTTGTTACCGCCGTAGCATAATGAGGTATGCCGTCGACTGAAACAACATATCCGCTAATGCCTTGAGTGCCGTGCTCTCGCCCGATGTGCAAGATCTTGGCAGCCGGACCGTCTTTCGACGGGGTGTCTGTCCCGTGAGGGGGTAAATTTGAGCCATGTGGGGATATACGAGCCGAAGGAGGTGGGTGTGGTTGGGAGTAGCTTTTGGGAGAGGTAGAGGATTTGTCGTTATCGGATGGAGTTGCGCTGTTGGTGAAGAAAGCTTGATCGAGGCGAAAAGCGCGGTGAGCACTTTCATTTCTTTGAGCACCATCAGAACTGCCTCGAGACGTTGGTTGCGGCCCAAAGCTTCCATCGGATATTGTTGGGGTTGCCGAAGGCAGTTTGAGATCAGGGACAACGCCGCTCCTGTACATGCTCCGGCCTAACTGAACGAGAGGGGCCTCGTAGCCCCGGATTTTCCAGGGAGTTGCGTTGAGGCGCTTGTTTTGTTCTTGACGCGGCCGGCTAAGCCGGTCAAGTTGCGTCTGCAGGTGGTCGATCGTCTTGACGAGGGTCTTGATGGAGGACCGCAGCGAGGTACTGGTGCGGTAATGGCATCAGCAAAGGAACGACACGCCTAGGGGCAAAAAACGTACCACTCATCTTCCAGGTTGATTCTCTCTTCTTCAGAGAGGTCCTTGCCCGTTTCTTTGCGTAGATTCAACGCTTCCAGAGTGGCGACTGACACCAATAGATTGAGGTTGGCTTGGAAACCGTCCAGTTCCGGGAGCAGCTCCAGGATTGAGGACCGCTGCAAGGTCCACTTAATGCTCATCCAGAGGGCAGAGCTGCTGTAAATTGCCTCCAGTTTGTCCTCCGACTCGCCAAGACGTCTTCGTATGAATCTTGATCCGCGTTTGACGTCACGTAGCACTCTGTGATGCTCAATGAAGAGAACCACTGGGGACGTGGGGTACTCGGTGCAGTGTCGCTTTAGGGCCTCTCTGGCAGCTCGAACGCTGGTGGAAAACAACTGGATTCGGTGGGCTAAGCTCTCAAGCTCTCGTTCTGCTGCAGCCGCGCTTCGAGCAGCGCTGTACAAGGCTGAGGCGATGCTTGTCCCGAACTCTGCGAGCTGCAACAACGCAGCGATGGCGGCTGGGGCGGCTAGAATGGCCTCTGTCATGGCTATCACAGTACCTAGCTTATAAACCAGGGGATGGGCGTGCTGCGTCTCAAGTGTAAAGGGTGTGAAACAAGGTAGGAACTGATGTGAAACTGTAGGCAAGATAGTTTGCCGGAAACCTAGGGGGATGTTAGCTTAGTCTATTCGAATCTGAGAGACCCGAGATATTCATACTGCCCGATGAGAGTAATACCGCCCAACGTCGGCAACTATTGCACCCCGACACCCGCGTCTTAATTTAGCATTGCCCCAGCCGCTGCTGTGACGACTTGCCTTTCTCCAGGCGGTCCATCAGGCAAAATGAACACTCGTTTGCCCAACAACCTAAGCCACGCTGCGCAAGGAGGGGGCGTTGGGGCTCTGCCCCGCCTTGCCCTGACGGAAAACATTATTGGTCAAGGCAGACTCCGAGCCTGATGTCGTGCACAGAAGTCCATGGACGAAAGAAGGATTTTTAAGGCAACTGCTGCATGGCTCCTGCAGCCACTTGCTTTGAGCAGTCAGGTCATGTATATACCATACAACAAGGCCGAGCGCCTGGAATAGGCAAGGAAAAGCCCTTCAAGTCGAGCCGACCTGGGCGATGTGGTCATCGGCAAGATGGTTTTTCAGCACGACTTTGGCAGACAATATCACGACAAGCTTATTACTGTGAATCTGGTTTGAGACTGACCGGTCAAGGGTGATCCGTCAATTCTATAGGCAGGCCTCGCATCCACCGCGAATTCTAACCCACCATGTCGTCGCAGATCCTCGGGTCCTAGCTTTCTGCTCATCGCCGTGTCAAACCTCCTCTACCTCCCACTCTTCCTCCCCGCCGTCGTTGCCAACCACTGGGAAGAGCGCCCGAGAGTGATCACACAACTGTTGAGACCTCTCCCAGCTCCGCCGAAACGGCCAAACGGAGAGCCCTCCTGTGCCACGCTATGACGGAAAATATGGAATTCAACATACTACTTCACAGACCTGAGTAGCTTGACGACGGCCTTGTGGCCGTTCTCAGCGGCCCGTGACAGCGGCGTCCGGCCGTATACACTATCCTTCGTATCGACATCGACCTTGCCCGTGGCGAGCAGCAGCTTGACGACGGCCTCCTGGCCATTCTCAGCGGCCCATGACAGTGACGTCCGGCCGTCGTTATCCTTCGCATCGACATCGACCTTGCCCGTGGCGAGCAGCAGCTTGACGACGGCCTCGTAGCCCTTCCCAGCGGCCCATGACAGCGACGTCCGGCCGTACTTACCCTTCGCATCGACATCGACCTTGCCCGTGGCGAGCAGCAGTTTGACGACGGCCTCCTGGCCCTTCTCAGCGGCCCATGACAGCGACGTCTGGCCGTACTTATCCTTCGCATCGACATCGGCCTTGCCCGTGGCGAGCAGCAGCTTGACGAGGGCCTCGTAGCCCTTCCCAGCGGCCCATGACAGCGGTGTCCGGCCGTATACACTATCCTTCGTATTGACATCGACCTTGCCCGTGGCGAGCAGCAGCTTGACGACGGCCTCCTGGCCCTTCTCAGCGGCCCATGACAGTGACGTCCGGCCGTCGTTATCCTTCGCATCGACATCAGCCTTGCCCGTGGCGAGCAGCAGCATGGCGACGGCCTCCTGGCCCTTCTCAGCGGCCCATGACAGCGGCGTCCGGCCGTCGTTATCCTTCGCATCGACATCGGCCTTGTCCGTGGCGAGCAGCAGCATGACGACGGCCTCGTGGCCCTTCCCAGCGGCCCATGACAGCGGCGTCCGGCCGTATGTACTATCCTTCGTATCGACATCGA
>FSTF01000298.1_pt1 | contig 11629 bp, 12 predicted proteins | sample 1637001 | NCBI WGS metagenome assembly FSTF01 (sample SAMEA3914816, study PRJEB12502) | metagenome | biome: forest; material: soil | place: USA | collected 2011-09-16 | depth 0.3 m
GGGAGGAGGGGAGGGGGGGGGAGACGAGGAAGAGACAGGGTCCTGAACCTACCTGATTCGTCAGCTTAGGACCATGGAATAACCGGAGGACGGCGGAGCCTCAAGTCACATCATAGGTGTCGTTGTTTCTCGTCTGTAGACGAATATATTGCGCCGTACTTAGGTATCCATGATCTGCCCCAGGCATCTACCCACCTACAGCCCCAGAAGCTGCCCTCGGAATTGCTTGATAGATGGCGGCAGCCAACTGCAGAACCGCGAGGAGATTTGCGACGCCGCCAACGATAAGAACAGCCCAGAACGTGTACCACTGATAGGGGTTCCTCCGATCACGCCAAAAGTCCGTCAACCTGCTTGGCCGCCAACGCGCATTGAACCTCTGCAGCCGCAAGAGGCGCTGGCCGAGACGGGGAAAGTCTTCAATCGCGCTGTACACGTCTCTCTCTTGCAAAAGATCCATGTCGGCACTGTCGAGGCAGGATACCGGCCAAGCCGTGGGGGGCAACGCGGCAAGATCCTTGTCCACCTTGGACCACCACAGAATGCCCCGTCTGTATTTGCGCTCGCAGAGCACCGAGAGAAAAGGATCAAACAACAGGTTGTTGTGCCTGAATGCGGCTAGTTCCTTTTCAGCGACCTTTCTCGAGGTGCGACCCTGGGCAAATAGGAGCCGGTATGAGAGCAAAATCTCTTGCTCAAGCGTAATGTACCGATGGATAATATCTTCGGCTGGGAGAGGATCAAAGACGTCGGAGATGCTGTAGCACAATTCAACGTTAGCCGAGTTGAAACCATCCTCGGGAAGCCACCAAGCACCTTTTGAGTACCCGAGCCGCCTTGCCGTCATTTGGCAAGCATTTCAGCGCGCAGAGCGTTGGAAATTGGTACAGCGACAGCAGCCTGCTCGCCGGGTCAAAGTCCAAGTGAGCCGCCATGGTTGTGACCCACTGAATTCGCACCTTTCCAAATAGCTTCAAGGACCGCATGTTGAGCGAGGCCTCGTATAGGTCCTCGTTTCCATCTGCGGCGACTGGTGTCGCTTTCATGACATCCCTCCCCCACGCCTGTGTTTTGAACCCATGAAAGGTCACCGAGATAGCTCGTTTGCATCTGTCGAGCTTGTGCTGTGTGGCTGCATCTGACTGAAGCCGACCAGGAATCGTGCAAGCCAGCAGGGGACTCGGGGGTCGGAGATTTGGTGTCAACATCATGGTGGCCCAGCAGAAGACGGCAAAAAGGGCAATCTGGGGGAAAGCCCGGTTCCGCAGCTTGGACGGGGCGCGGTCGCCCAGGAGCCCGTCCAAGATGGTGTCGATGCTGACATCATGCGGTTGCATTGTTTCTGGTTTGATGCTCCTGAGCACGGCAACTGGCAGGTGCCAGCAGTCTTGGACGGCGGAGGGGCGTTGCAGACCGAGTGCCTCCCACATGGCTGCATAATCGTTGTCCAAAAGGGGTTTGAAGGACTCCTCGATATATTGGCAGAATGGGTGGAGACCGGGATACCGTTTCAATGTTGTCTCCGGATGCCCGAAGACAAGTTCCAGGTACTCTAACTGCTCGGCACGAAACCCACGGTTGGCTTCCCTCTTGCTGAACGTGCGAGTAACCTGGGCCTCAAGATCCGTGATGGTCGGCTCCTCAGCGCCCTTCCAAGAGGTCAGAGCTGTGCTGCACCGCCGGACGACCTGCATGCGGAACCCTGTCATGCGTCAGTAGCCATCCACCCAGTTTGTATCGCGTGCACCACACCCACTCTTATCCATTACGTGACTGAATTACGCGGGGTAATGCCGCTCGCTCAGCGTCGAGATCGATGGCGGGGACTGAGCGTCGGGGGTGGAGGAGGAAAAAATTGCCAAGTTGTCGGAATCCTCGTGCTTTGGAATAATTCCGTTTGCCATGGTTGTCTTTTATGCTTTGGGTTTGTCAGGCCAGGAAAGGAGACTTTGGGCTGTCAGCTGAAAAGTTGCCCAAATTTCGAGGGGCTGACCGGCGAATCAGATAGGTGGTAGGCAAGGATTACATATGGGTGGGTGGTTGGGCTTCGGTGAGTCTGTGGCGTTGCCCGACCCGTGTCCTGGTTTCGAGGGGCAGAGGCCGGAGAGTGCAGAACCCGGGCATGCACTGGAAAAGTATATGATGAAGGGCAGCCATCTCCTTGAGCCCTCTCGGGGCTCAATTTCATATCCCCTACATGGCAACCCACAAGCCCAGGACCCCACGGACTCTTTCCACATCTCCTAGTAAGTCAATGATCAACCGACTGTTCTCTCAGCCGCTCTGCTGTCCATGACTCAGAGGTCCGTTGGCCCATCGGCCACCAGCTGACACGGGCTCTCTTGGGCGGAAGCAGCCTAGCACGCCGAGGCACCACAACAACAACAGCGCAGGAGACATGGACGCGGTCCCGTCGCCTCTTCGCCAGCCCTGGAAGGCTTGGTTTGCCCCAGCCAAGCCCAACAAAGAAGACTACTACAGTTGGGCGATCCAGCTGGGCAATGATGGTCATGGAAGCCTGCCCCAGCCGCCCCGCATCGTCGACTTCAGCAAGAAACCAGCCAAGGCTGTCTAGGGATCAAGGCTGTAGCCCGCATCTGGACAGCCATCTGTGGGACCATCTGTGGGAGAGAAGGACAAGTGATAAGGGGGACTTCTAGGGCAGTCGTGGGGGCATATGCGCAGGTTTCCAGGACGACTGTGAGGCAAAGAATGACAATCGCTGCACCGGCAGTTCCAAGTCGGTCGTTTAGGCTTGGAATGTGACGTGATATGGGCAATGCAATGCACCGTGAAGCGAGTATCTTGCGTTATCCTAGATTTCATCTCCCGTCCTTAGTTGACCGCGTGGTGGGAGGGGCAAGAGGGATTCCGAGTGGCGTGGGACATTTTGTGATGTCTGCTGTATTGCGTGGATCTTGGGAAAAGAGGCTGATCGGGTGTGGAAGACCTTGGGCATTGTGGGGTGGTCTGGCACCACACCTACACAGACATACGGACCTCAGGTAGGAAGGTTCCAGAGACGGGATGATAGTCCAAAGCATGGGGGCGCGTTTCCCCCTCCTCGTGCTGCTGAGCGGGACACGTCAGCGCCGCAAGGCTCTGAAGACGCGGCGAATCACGAGCCGTGGACAGCAATGGTCTGGGGGGTATTGGGTATTGTATTGGGGATCGACACCTGCACTGTCGAGTGAAATTGGGCAGGTGGCGTCGCACAGCAGCGGCAGGAGCTGCGTGAGGTGTGCCCGGTCAAGGTGACAACGCCATTGTGGCTTTTCCGTTGTGACCACCTCCGTCCTCAGTGATCGGGAGGGATGAATCCAAGATTCTAATCGGAACCGAAAATGCCTAACAGGCAGTTTCTCAAGTCGCACAGTGCGTAGCCGAAGTCGCTGCATTCGCTGCCTGTCGCCTGCCACGGTTCCGTCCATGCTTTTGGCCGGCAAGCTCGGTTTTCTCAGGCCACCCACATCCATGCTGCTGCAGGTTGCAACGCTGCAGGTTGCCCACTGTTGCCCGGCCGCCCCCTCGCACCCACCATCGAATTCTTCACACCAAACACCCAAATCCGAAAAGAAAAATCTCCCAGTACGGATACCCCCAAGTCCCATTATCGGCCTTGGCTCGATTGGCGCATTCTCTGCGAACTCCTTGGCTGTGCCGAAATGTCCACGGGCAAGCAGCCAGACTGGCGGACCAAACCCCGCAAAGACCAGTCGCCGACCGTCGTCGGCAACTCCAAGAACTTCTGGCTCTGGTCCAAAGAGGAGGGTTTCGACCTCACGCACCCCCCAACACCCGACTCCGAGCCCGTCCAGCCGCGCTTGAGGCTGCAGTGCGCGCTGACGCCGGTCGTCATTGATCCCGCCAAAACCGCCCTCCTGATCATCGATCTCCAGAACTACGACCTCCACGAAGCCTTGGGCAACGACAATGCAGAATTCTACCGCGCCGAAGACACCGTGCTGCAATATGCCATCCCAGCCGCGCGCGAGAGCGGGATCCAAATCATTTGGGTGACCACCGGCTACTCCGACAAGGACCTGGAGGAGATGGACCCGGGCGTGTTCAAGACATTCAACTTTGAACCGGTCAACTTGTCTCCGGACTGGCAGAAACTCCCGCCGGGCGAGGGATGGAGCAACAAGGGCATGTACCGCAACCAAAAGGGTGTTGGCGATGAAATTGGCGAGGTTACGGACAAGGACGGCAACGCCATCGACGCCGGCAGAATTCTTGTCAAAGGATCGTGGAACAGTTGGCTCCACGACCCGTTGTCGATCGCGTACGAGGAGGGAAGAACCGCGGTGCCCGCCGACGTCCATTTCTACAAGAACCGGAGCTCGGGAATGTGTGACAGGATGAAGGACGTGACGAGTTTCCTGAACGAGCACAACCTCAGGACTCTGCTCTTCACGGGTATCAACATTGACCAGTGTGTCATGGGCACTCTGCAGGATGCTTACTTGAAGGGATTCGACACCATCCTGCTCAAGGACGGCTGTGCTACCGACAGCCCGTCGTTTTCGCAGTCGAGTGTCGAGCACAACTGCCTCATCAGCTGGGGCTTTCTCTCAAGCTGCATGGACTTGGCCACAGCTGCCGGCCTCAAAATCGGCGAAGTCGACGCAGATGAGACCTCGAGCGAGGGCAAAGGATGCTGTTGTTCGTAACCCGGGCTCCATCTCAATTGCTGGCTGGCAGGGACTGGGTATCAGTAGTGTCTTTAGGTCATGCAGTTTGATTCCACTAGGGACGGGGTTTAAGGCTGGCTTCCTGTGGACAAAACAATGTGCCCAAACGTCTACTCGTCGGGGCTTCTAAATCGCGATCCGACCGCCGCCAGGGAGCCCCGACGAGTTTGGGGACGGACTGGGGTCGGACAACATTTGCGGCTGATCTGCCCCCGTCCCACGCATGAGGGGAAGGGACTGCTGTACAATACAAGATACGTGTAATATTGTCCCGTCCTGCAGCATTCGAGTTGTGGGTGTGCAGCATGCAGGCTGCCGGTTCCTTTTCTTTGATTATCAAGGCTGAGAGTCACTGGACAACGCCTAAGGATGCAGCGAAGTACCCGGTACATACGGTACATACCGCGGCTCAAAGTGCCAAATTTTATTCGAGCCATGCCGAAGAAGTCTGGAAGCCGTTTTCTCCCCATCAAGCATCGAGCGGGGTCATCAAATCCGCCGCGAGGGGTGATAGCCGAGCCAAACCGTCTCTCTTCGCCGACGCTCAAGGGTCCAACCGCAACGCAAGGGGTTGATCGGGGCACCAGATAGGAAGCCATGGATATCGAAGAATTGTTTGTTTCCCCTTTTCCTTGCACTTTGGGTTCCTGCTCACGGGGGTTTGCATCGCAGGGAGCAGTTCTTCCAGACAGCATGGGTGTCGACCGGGACGGGCTGCATGGCCAAAATCAAGGACCGCGAGGATAAACGCAACATTAGAAGCTTCCGGAGCTACGAAGATATCATCGAAAATCTCATCAACGACCCGACTGATCCGTTGACTGATGACGTTCTCCGGGAGCTTTCCATGATCCGCCCCCGGCTTGTTGGGTTCCGAGACTTCAGCCAGGTGTTCGGACAGCGCCTTGGCCCCAGGCTCGACTCAAGCTTGTTCTGGGGCTTGATGGGGACCATGCTTACAGTGAGCGAATGCTTATGGAATACGGATCGATCTCAGCTCAGGACGCGCGCTAATCATGTGCAGGTGGCGACGCAGATGGAAGGAGATGCGACCCGGCGCATCACCCAGGTCCTCAAATCACTCAGTCGGGATGTTGAAACCCTGAAGGGCTACAGCGCGGCCCAGGAAGACTTGTCGAACAAGGAGAAGGAGGCCGTGTTTGAGACGTTCGTGGCCGCAACCAACTTCTTCGGAGATGCACTTCAATTTCTCCGCGACGAAGAGCATTTCGCTCGATGCCAATCTTCGGGTAAGTGAGAATCGATATGCGCCGATGCGTGGGCGAGAATATTCCAGTGTGACATGGATTGACAAATGAAAACTGCCAGATCAGGATCCCTGGAAACGCCTCAAGGAGATGTTTGACATCACATCTCACGACATTGAAGAATCGGTGAAGGCTGTTGAAAAGGCAGCGGCAATGTCACACCATGGCAATAAGAGCAACGACATGACGTGGCTCTACTCGATGATGTCCCTGAACCCACGTTCCTGGAAGGACCAAGCCACCCTTCCATGCATTATCCTGCCTCCCTCGCGAAGCTCAAAGTTCTTCGACCGGGACGATGTCATCGACAAGATTGAGACGCATTTCAACGAACGATCCTCGCACGCCTTTCGCTCCATCGCCCTGTATGGGATGGCCGGGGTAGGCAAGACACACGTTGCTATCAAGTATGCCCAAGCACAGTTTACGAAACGGAACGTCAGCGCGGTTCTCTGGGTCGAGGCAGAGAGCAAGATGAAAGTCAAGCAGAGTTTTACGGATATCGCGGCGAGGCTTCGGCTCCCCGGCTACGTTGCGCACAATCACGACGATAACCGCCTGCTCGTCTTGACTTGGTTGCAACAAACGAGTTTGTGGCCCCGCCGTTTGCATTACTCGGTCTCGGAGAAGTTGTGTTGACCAGAACATCGCAGAGGCCAAGTGGCTGATTGTATACGACAACGTGGAGAGCTTCGACATTCTGGACGCTCACTGGCCAAGCTCGGCAGCAAGCGGCCACGCGTTGATAACTACCCGGAACACCGACCTCGCCTATGAACCCGCAGACACTGGGATTGAGGTTGAGCCCTGGGACACACAGACGGGTTCCCAATTTCTTCTCCACCTCCTTTCTGGGCACATCAGTGCTGATCTCCTAGCCAACCAATCCAATTCGGCATTGGATCTGTCCGAGAGGCTCAGCGGACACGCTCTCGCTTTAGCCAGAATGGGCGGCGTCATTCACCGGCGTCGTTGGACCATCAAGCAGTTGGTCGAGGTTTATGACCGAGCCCCAGAGTTTGGCCAGAACGGCATTGGGCCGGTTTGGCAGCTCTCGTTCGAGAATCTCAGCCCACACGGAAGCTCCTTGCTCTCTGTCATATCATTCTGCAGCGCCGACAAAATACCCGAGGGTTTGTTGGAGCCCGGGGATCCAAAAGGGCTTGCGGAGGAGCTTCCGTGGTGTACCAACGTGGTGAAGTGCGTTTTTCGTATTTTTCCTTTCCGTCCGCTCCTGACAAGCAGCTGGAGATGAGCTGACAGCACTCATTATCCTTCACCAGACTCTCTGAGGCAATGGAAGAACTCCAAACCTTGTCATTGGTCAAGAAGGACCGAGAAACAGGAACACTGTCGATCCATCGGCTTATCCAAACTCACTTCCAAGAGTTCCTCGGTGAGGCCGGGCGCGAGGAGGCCCACCGCCGAGCTTCCAAGCTCGTGTTCCTCGCATTCCCGGAGCGAGCGCCGCATTTGCACGAACACTGGGACCGTTGTAGCGTATACGTTCCTCATATTCTGGCGCTCGGAGACGCCTTTGAGCAAATGCGACAGCGGAATCCCAAGTTCTCGGCCTGCAGGGAGTTTTGCGAAGTCGCCACCACTTGCGAACGGTATGTGTAATATTAGGGCTTGTCGTGACACACATAAACAGCCGGTGTTCAGTTCTGACCATTCTTGTAGATATCTCCTTGAGCAACATGCGTTCCATGAACTCAAGAGACTGTGCGACATCAACGAACGGGCCATTCTGAGCCTCAAGGGCGAAGAAAAGCTCTGGGATATGCTTTCATCAATCCCCTCATACCTCGGACAACTCTACCTCCGGAGTGGCTTCCACCGGAAGGGGCTGAACTGTCTCCAACGATCCCTCGAGATTCGAATGCAGGACATCGACGGCGATCAAATGGAGGTGTCGTGGTCCGAACACAACCTCGGCGAGGCGTATGTCACCATGATGGAGCTTGATAAAGCGCAAGAATGGTTTGAGCGCGCTGCGGCCACTTGGAAGCGGTGGGCAGACTCGGCTTCGCCGTCGGACTCTCCGCGGCGCCCATCTTCCCCGTTTCAGAAGATGAGCATTGCTACATGCCTGCTGTACATGGGCCGTCTTGATGAGGCGAGATCGACGCTTCAGTCTCCGCGTCAGGAGTACATGGAAAATGTTGCCGAGCAGTGGGCGAATGCTGCATAGTAAGTCGGCCGGCCTTTCTGATGCATATGCCGAGCGAATAAGCCATCAGTTTATTGACCGTAATACCTAGCGCGACCTTTCTCCTCGGCAGAATTGAGATGGAGGAGAAGCAGTTTTCAACAGCGGAGACGTGTTTCATGCAGGCTCAGAACCTGTGGCTCTCACAGGACAAGGCCCGGACAAGCTACTTCAACGGGGCGTGCATGTACCGCGTGGGATGCTGCGCTCTGGATCAGGGCAACGTGGAGGCTGCCATGTATGTGTCCCCCGAGTCCCCAGCTGTGCACGTGTCAAAGAACTTGAACCTGGCGGCTGACAATCAATGCAGAAAACACTTCAGAGACGCTATGGTTATCACCAATCTCCACAGGGCGGATATGGTTGGGGAACACGCCCGCTGCCTGTACAAGTTGTCTCAGGCGCTCTATGGGGAAGATGGGAAGGAGGACGAGGCCGAGGCGTTGCTTCAGGAAGCCGAGGCCTTATACTTCTCACGCGCAGAAGAAAACCAGGGCAAGACGCCGACAGAGAAGGATTATGATGGATTGGTCCAATTGCGGTGGCGTTGATATGGTCGGGCGCAGAATGAAGCGGTCTCGCTGCAACTGCACGAGCATTGTTATTACCGACGGTTGTCTATTACACGTTGCTTTGCTCCCCATTTGCGAGGGCTACGCGCTGAGTTGGGCACGACCCGGAAGGGAGTGCAGGCAGAGACCAGGGACACGGTCACAAACTTTTAAAAAAAAAAATTAAAAAAAAGAAAATTAAAAAAAAGAAAAGTGGCTTGGTTTGTGCCACAGAGGTATGCGACTTGCCGGAATTAAACAGAGTAATCATCTGCAGTACTTGTATTCTGTACATATGTATCTGCGGTAGATCAACATCGGAGTAGCTGCACTAACTTCGCAGCCGGGAATTGGTACAGCCTCCAGACGCGAGGCCAGGTACATACATGTACATGTACTTGTCGCTGGACGGCCTTGAAGCCTACGAGTGTGCCTTGGCTGACATGCATGGTGTGGTAAATGTCGTGTCACCTAAAACGCTGCATTGATAGGTAGGTACATATGTATGGACAGCACTCTTCGGTCGGTTGCATCCTCTCGACGGCGGGTGGACAGGAATTCGGCCGTCTTGAGTTGGGCACCACTTTCAGGTCCTCACAACTTCAGGCCTCCCTCCTCAGGGTCAGTTTTCTGCCTCGTCGTAGGCTGATTGAGCCTCATGCGCGATTTTACCCCCATTCTTTTATAGTATTTCACTTTTTACAAAAGAACAGGAAGCGTTATTAGGAACTGCTTCAGACGGGCTTGCTTCCCTCCCGTGTCCGTTCATACATTTCCTTCCACACGCAACCTCCAAGAATTGCATGGCACTGCCCATCACCACTCTCTCTGCCCCGCAACAGCAATTCCCAGCATGGACCGTACTTTGGTCGTCGGCGGGTACCAGACATTTGCATCTTTCATCAACATTCACAAAGAATTGCAACTCGTCCATCTACAATGGATCGACTATACGTCAACCGTCCGCGTCCGGACTCTGACGCTGAAACACCTGGGTTCGCTCATCGAAGCAAGCGCCAATCTTGCTCTCTGCAGACATTACCTCTCCCTCATTGATATCGGCCTACCGCTGGTTGACCGTGACCCGGGCCGACCCGCTGGCCAATGCTTCCTCCTCCCCGACTTCAATACCATCCACCTCTACCCCGGCACCGCCAACGGCGAGCAGGCCGTCATCTTCTGCTACTTCGGTTCCGGCACGCCCCTCCGGCCCGGTTATTTAGGAAGCCCCATCACACTAGCCGGCCCCTTCTGCCCGCGCCGCGCCCTTCTCCAGGCTATCCAACAAGGCCACGACGATCTCGGCCTGTCGTTTCGAGTTGGCTTCGAGCTCGAGTTTAGCGCCGTGCAGACTGGCCCCAACCCCAAGCATGAAGTGCACGCCTCATCTGGCCTCCGCGCCATCGAGTCCTTTATGCTCCCTATCCTGAGCGTGATCGCCCAGCGCCTCGACGCCGTCGGCGTCCCAGTCGAGCAGTTTCACTGCGAGGGCAGTGAGAACGCCTACGAGCTGGTCACGGGCCATTTGCCCCCGCTGCAAGCCGTCGACGCGCTGATCACGGCAAAGGAGACGGCAAGACGCACTTGTCGCGAGCATGATGTGCGGCTGACGTTCAACCCGGCGCCGCCTGAAATTAATGGGCTACATACCAATTTCTCAGTGGAAAGTCGGAATCACCCCGTCGGGGAGGTGGAGGAGCACTTCTTGGCTGGCGTGATCGAACATGTCGAGGCGCTGTGCGCGTTTGCGATGCATCGGCCCGAAAGCTACACCCGGACCGTCGCAGGGCAGTGGTGCGCAGGCAGGTATGTCTCATGGGGCACGGAGAACAGGGAGGGGCCAATCCGAAAACGGGCGCTGGGACTTTGGGAGATGAGACTACCAGATGCGTCGGCGCAGATGCACCTGTTTGTGGCCGGCGTGTTGATTGCTGGGATGGATGGGATAAGGAGAAAGACGAAACTGACGATTCATGATTGCCAAGGTGAGTTTGAGCATGTTTTATATCAAGGATGCGAAAGGGCAGTGCAGTTGACACTGACGCTGGTGCAGTTGATGTAGCAATGTTGACGGATCAAGAGCGTGCGGGACTGGGGGTGACCCGGGAATTGCCTCGTACTCCTGATGAGGCATTCCAAGCGCTGCTCGGAGACGAGCTGCTAATGAGCAGTATTGGAAAGGATCTTCTAAGAACTTATGTCACCATTCAGGAGCTGTACAACGAGAAACTAGCCCAGGTTGGGCCTGAAGGTTCGCCTGAGCGCAAGGCATGGTTGACGGCACGTATCTGAAGGAACTCAGGCGGACGCCATGGTTGAGTTGAAAATAGCGATATAACACGTCGCAGAGACCATGAATTGCTATTACTACGTGATTCCAAAGTGTAAGTGCCGCCAGTTTTGGCAGGCAGACAGAAAGTAAGCCCGAGGTGGCCCGTACGTTTTCGCGGGTGTGGGGTTTCCGCCAGAGGACCGTCTTGGAATCGAAGCTCCTACCACAAGCAAACTGGTTGGCGGTCGCGCGTCGGCTCAGTAAGTGATGAGGGAGCCGAGAGCCAAGGTGATGGAGTCCCCGTCGCAAGAGCCACTATTAGTGTAGTCCGCCGTAGCAAAGTACATGCCCCAGTAGCACGACATGAACTTGGTGAGGGTGAGGCCGGTGGTCGTCTGGCAGCTCAGCTGGCCATCGGTGGCCACGGTGCATGTGATCGGCTGGCAATCACTCGCCCGGTCATCCGTTTCAAAATACAGAGCCCTCCATTGCGGGTTGGTGCCGTAGTAAGAACTCCCCTGGCAGGCAAACAGTTTGTGGGCCGGGTCACCGACTAGCCAAGGCTGGCCGCCCGCTGTCACAAAGCCGATGACGTTGGGATCCCCATTGTTGCCGGCTCCAACAATGCCACC
>FSTF01000334.1_pt1 | contig 11288 bp, 17 predicted proteins | sample 1637001 | NCBI WGS metagenome assembly FSTF01 (sample SAMEA3914816, study PRJEB12502) | metagenome | biome: forest; material: soil | place: USA | collected 2011-09-16 | depth 0.3 m
GTGCGCGATCCGGAGGGGCTGTTCGCGACGGTGTCGCCGGGATCGGGGGCTGCGCAGCCGGCGGCGGGGGTGATGATGATGCCGCCCTCGTGCGGGGGGTCGCTCGAGACGCCGTCGACGGACCCGCTGCGGTTCCGGTTCTCGCACCTGCCGCAGCCGAGTTTGTTGGTGGAGGCGGCGAGGGAGAAGAGGAGGGCCGAGACGGTCTCGTGAGTTGAGGAGCAGGAGGGGGAGAGGGTGGCGAGGAGCAAGAGGAGGGAGTCCAAGGGCGATGGGAAGGGGCAGGGCGGGGGGGTGAGCATGAGGGGGCATATCGTGCCAACCAAGTTTAGGAGTAAAAGTTAGAGTTTTGGGTGGGTTTGGATAGCTCGTGGCGGCTGGACGGCATCCTCATCGTTGCTTTTCGAAGGACACGAGTCGCTGCGGCAGAAAGCTGGCCTCCTCCACCGAGACATCTCCATTGGAAATCTCATGGTGGACAAGGACAACCGCGGGTTCCTGATCGACCTGGACCTCGCCATCCCGGAGCAGCGGGTCGGCGCCTCGGGGGCGAAGGGGAAGACGGGCACGCGGGCGTTTATGGCGATTGGGGCGCTCCTGGGCGAGCAGCACTCGTTTATGCACGATCTCGAGTCGTTCTTCTGGGTGCTGTTCTGGATATGTATCCACTGCGACAGCCCTGGCGAGGGCAAGGTTGTGGCCCAGTTCGACAAGTGGAATTACGCCGACACAGAGGAGCTCGCGCAGCTAAAGAAAGGGCAGATCTCTGATGCCGTTTACGTCAGTCAGCACAAGATCCTCGCCCATCCTCTTGCGAAGTACTCTGGCGGTATGTGTCTCGCCTGGGCCGAGACAAGAGCGAGCTCTCATGTATTTCGCGACGTTCGGGTCGACGCCGTTCCGTGCCGGTCGAGACGCGGGAATTCGGGGGATTCGTGGCAATTATGTCGAGTAGGTTGTCCGAAAGGCCCTGGTTGGTCCAAAGGGCTATCAAGAGAAGGGCAGCACACCCAGGATGACGCCTGCAACCCCGAGTTCAGGCATGCGACACGGTCAGGAGGGAGACGCGGGCGTGGTCAGGGAGAGTCGGCGTGGTGTCAGATGCTTGCCGATTCCCTGTGAGGGAGGAGGGGGTATGGTGCTTCAACATTGTCGCCGTCGGCTCGTTGCATGAGGGAAGAGACGAGAGCACAAGAAAGGGAGAGAAAGAAAACGAGCCGCCGGAAGGACGACGGCACCTTGCCCTGCTTGATGTCTGGCCGGGCGTCACCGACTTACCTCCACGCAGCCTTGCGTCCACATCCGGCCACGGGGGGTCTGCCCACGGGGGCCGCAGCGGGGTAAATTGCGGCAGGCCAGGGAGGAGGTTGGACAGCCCTGTTCAGCCCGGCGCCTACAGAGATGCATCATGGACGCTGTGGCGGTCACTAGTGGATGCCGACGACAACCAATTCGGCCACGGGCGCCACGCCGGCCACTCAGAACACTTTGACCGGAATAGGATGCGGAGCGAGAAGAATGCCAAGAGAGACTGCAACCCCGACGACGCAAGACTGCTGCCAGGGTATCTGTATCAGGTTGTTCAGCTATGTGCCTCCTCCAGCCAGCACCGCGTGATCTCGCACGAGGCTGTCGCTCCGGTTGAGTCCGGCGTTGGATTAGCAGGTCGGATCAACGCCGTCGGGCCGTATGCGCGTAGATAAAGATTGGCGTTGTTAATAGGCTTCTAGGATCAACAGGCGTTTAATATTGTCTTTGAAAGGCGAGGACACGCTTGTGTCGTCGACCGGTCATCGCGGACGTCGTGGACGGGTTCGGGTTCGGGTTGTTGGACCCCAAGGAGCAGCCGCGCACAGCGCAACAACATGGCTGCCGACATGGGGTTTCGCGAGGAGAGAAGGATCTGAAGCCGTTGGTTTGGGCATTGCATGCCCTGTTGCGCCTCGTGGCGCCTCGTGCCACACGTGTGCCTCAAGCGCCATGTGGAGAGTTGCCCCGTCCTGGCTCACTGACCGAGAGCCTTGGGAAGTACATACCAGGTACAGCAACCGATTCGAGGAACTTTGCCCTAGCCCTATTTCTGGCCAGCCAAAGAGACCGCACCAAGGCGCTGGGGCTTGCCGGCCCCCTTCCTCTGAGCGTTCCTTAATTACACGAACAACTCTCATCAGCCTCCACATCTGCCGGCCCCTGCATACATCGCCGCTCCCAGCTGATGGGCTCTTCAGAGTAGGCCGGCCTTTACGAATCCCATTGATTCGACCAGCGTTGATTGGCCATGGCAACGGGGGTGCCCTGAGATGGCAACATGGGCTTCTGGAAGCTCAGCCACGGCGCCAAGTTATACTGTGATGCTGTGATGCTGCGGCGTTAGGTTTCAGGTTTGGCTCTTGGTCGAGAGCCTCGTTTCCTGGCCTGCAACGGGGCGGTGCTGTAGGAGGCTAGGTAGGTTCAGGTACCTGAGGTATCACCCGGTAATTGACGTTCCAGTCAAGCAGGTATTTATTATTCACTGACTGGCCCAAGTACATGTGCGGTTCCGTCCATTGCCATTGCGTTCTCACCCGGGAAATCCTCGTTCTTCTCTTCCCCATGGCTTCTCCAACTTCCGGTTGCGCGGAGAACTTCCCAGATGCCGGCAGTTTCCTCCAGTCATTCTTTTTCAGCGCACACTACAGCGTTGAGCTCCAGAATGTGTGCTGCCGGGCGGGTGTTGACCTCAACCGTGCATGCGACGTTCAGTTCTCCAACAACACTGTCGCATCATTCGGCAATGTTACTCGCGGCCAATTCAAGGCCCAACCGGATGTCGCCGGGCTCGGGGTACGTGATGTCGCGATTATGAGTCGTACACTCCAGACTCGTTGGTTCTCATCTGAATCAGCACTGATACGATACAACAGGTCCTCGTATCGGTACTCTTTCCGACTGCCTTGATAAATTTGCTGGCAGTGATTTTCCTCGTCCGAGAGTGTGCGTACTGTCATTACAACAAGCGCCAGTCCGAGGATCCGCACAGACCGAGAAAGTGAGCCAATATTTTACGCTTCCTATCAACAACAACCTACCAGGTTACCTTCCCGTTGGGTTTCAAGAAAGCTGACTGAGGGTTTCGTAGGGAGTTTAGCGTATACCCCCCGCGTCGGCTGTACGACATTATCAGAAGGCTTCTCCTCGGGTTGGGTGACGTCCAGCTCATCCTCGCCCTTGTTTACGGCATCAACTTCGGCATATCGGCAAAGTGCACCATCTCAGCGTATCACTACAACATTGCGGTCGACACCATGGTGATCGCCCTCACCTGCATCACCCTCTCGGCACACATGGTCCCCGAGTTCTGGCACGTCAAGCTTGCGACAGTTCTGCGGGTGTTCGCTACCTTGGTCATCTTTGCTTTTCTCCTGCGCTTCCTCTTCTACCAGATGGAGATGGTCAGCAACCCCGAGCTCATGTCTACCTACGCGACAAGCCGCAACGACAGTTTGCTCTTTCTCCCCATGGCGTGTTTCCTCGACCCGGATCTCAACCCCTTCAAGGACAAGCTCGTGAACAACATCACTTCTGAGAGGAAGGTCACGGTTGGCAGCAGCGGGCCCCGAGTTACACCGGATTTGGTTTTCTGCGTTTTGCTGGCATTTTGTTACGTCACGGTACTTGTCATTCGGTTCATTATTCGCTTTATTCGCTTCAGGATCGCGGCTCGTCCGCCATTCCCACTGACTGTGTTGGTCGTCCCCGTCTGTATCTTTTCCTGCTTTTGGTGTATTGGTCACATTACCTTGGTTCGTGTCTGGGTGGACAAATCCGGCTGGATGGAGAAGACGAATCGTCCGGGTACCCTCGCCGGGAACCCCGAGAACTCCGTCATGGGCCTTGGGCAGATATTGCCCTTGGCAACCATGATCTGGCGCCTCATCGCCAGCTTGGATACGCCCAAACAGCCACAGTCGGTTTTGAAGGATATGTCGGGACAGCCTTGAGCGACGCGCTCGAGTGAAGACCGCACTGGCACCTTGCCATGATGTTGGGTTTGGATGAGTGGGCGGAGTGTTGTTGTTTCAACTGAACAGGCACCTAGCTAGAGTCGACGGTCACCTAATTTGTGACCTACCTAATAATGTAAGAATTTCCCTTTCCTCCGTGGAGGAGTCGAAGCCGATCTGGATCTCGATGTCGGGCCAGTTGCCGAAACCCATTCCCAGAACCAGGGGCAAATCAGCACCATCACTGCCCCAGCTCAGTTTCTCCAGCCTCTCAAGAAACCACACGACCCAACAAGACAAGGTAAATCTCCCCTTCACCTCGATCCACAAGGGGCCGATGGCAATGGGGAGGACGCCGACCCTTGCCCCACTGTCAGAGGTTGCGCAGTAACCACCTATGCCAATGACCATGAAAGATCACCAGTGCAGCCACTTCATGGCAGCACCCTGCGCACCACTTGCATATATGCCACGATCCAGGCCTCGCATGTCGGATCCGTGACACCCGCACTGACTTCAACGAGGAGGCACCCACTGAGTATCAGTGAGGGCAGCCACGCCGAAGCAGTGAGGGGGATGATTGTCAGGCCGACAGCACTCCCTTTTCCCGTGCGACGGGGAGACTGCCGACCCTTGCCCCACACAGACTTCAACGAGGAGGCACCCACTGAGTATCAGTGAGAATGACCACGTAGAAGCTGTGAGGGGGACACCGTGGGGGCGGAACCCCGCGCGCCCCAGCAAGATTGGCCACAGCGCCAGCTGTCACAGCCACTGCAGTGGCTTGGTAAGCTCCCCAGTACGGCTGTTAGCCACAGGAAGCTCTTGGCAGCTTGGCAGTCTCTTTTGTATATTAGCTAACGTATTTTATAAGCGAGCCGAACACTGGTAAGGGCAGCACTAACATTCAGGTTGTAGCACTAAGAGCTAATTCCCGGTTTAATCCCTGTTGTTAGTGCTACCACTGAATGTCAGTGCTGCCCTTACCAGTGTTCGGCTCGCTTATATGTTCGGCTCGCTTATAAAATACGTTACGCAGCTCTCACAGCTTCTTTTCTTTTGTTTCTTCGATTCAACCAATGCACTATTCCACAGTTCTCTTCCACTACCAGAAGCTCCCTGTTGTGTGACACTGGCACGGCTGGCTTGACCGGATTTCGAAGAGCTGGACAACACCGAGGCGGCGTGGTGGAAGGGTTGTCATCAACAACACGCCATACGCCTCGCCCCTTGAATCTGCATCAGGTCTCCCACCTTACAAGTCAGGAATCCAGAGAAGTCACTGGCGAGACAGTGACAGCTCCCAAGACTGACCGCCCTCTAGGAGCTCAACGACGACTTCCGCCGCCACATGTGTGCTAACTTGCACCTCTGGTCTTTCTTTGGAGTTCCAACCACCTGTGGCCCGAGGTCGTTGTTCGTGGTAGAGAAAAGCTCGGTCGTCACGAGCCTTCCCGACATCGACATGTGTGCAAGCTCGACAGCCCTGTCCTGTGCACCCCCAGTTACCAAATAACACAGAGGGGTACTCGCGCCATTTCTTCATCCCGCGCGGCTGCTGCTCCGGCTGGTGGATAACGTTAGGGGGAATAGTGTCGTAATGGCGCACTTGGACGACTCGCTCGTGTTTTGGGCGTTTTTAGCGCTGGAGGAGAGGGTGGCGTTTGCTTTGGACATGAAGGCGTTGGTGAGGCGGTTTACTAAGTGGACGTTGTGTTGAGAGCAGTCGACAGCTGGTCTACGACCCTCGTTTGGTTGATCTACGCTGGGTTTGCTACGAACAGGTGGTACAACTTTTGGTATATAGGACCTAGCACAGCAAAGTCTCTACATACTAAGTAGCTCAGCGATCCTGCGCGCGCCACCGAGACGTTACTAGACACACACACTCCCTCTCTCCCCCTCCTCCTCCCCCCTATGCCCCCCTTTTCTAACCACTCACTTGCCCCCTTTCCGACTTTCGTTCATTCCTCCCTTTTCGGCCTGATTGTGAGATGGGGGCCTGGTCCCCGATCCTGACGGGGAGGGTCGGCGGCCCTTTCACGGGGACGGGGAGGGTCGGCGGCCCTTTCACGGGCGGGACGTGGCGGTGGAGGGCTGGGTGCCCCTGGGGGGACGACTATCCTTGGAGGCCCAGCAGCCTTGTCATCGGCGGCGCGTGGCTTTGGCGGCGTGGTTCCCCTGGGAGGCCCGCGTGCCCCTGGGGGGACGACTATCCTTGCAGGCCCAGCAGCCTTGTCATCGGCGGCGCGTGGCTTTGGCGGCGTGGCTCCCCTGGGAGGCCCGCGTGCCCACGGAGGCGTGGCTTGCCTCATTGGAACCTGCAGACGGTCGGCCGCCCTCGGAGCGGCGGGGGCCTGGTGACGGTCAGGGGCCCGTGGAGCGGCAGCCGCCTGTCCACCGGCGGGGGCGGCCTTGGGGTAGCGGAGGAGGAGCCGGGCTCTCGCCTCGGCGGCCGACAGCCGATCGGACGGGTTCCGCGCCAGGACATGCCACAGGGTCTTGGGGACGATCTCATACGCCACCAGGGACTCGGCCCGGGAGTGGCCAGCCAGCAGGATTGCGGCATATGGCGGCGCCCCCTGCTTGGGCGTCTCGTCGCGGTAGTTCTGGTAGTCCTTGATGCCGAACTCCTTCAGCTTATTCCGCCAGTCGAACCCGGCGCTGCACTCGCGCAGACAGTAGACGCCCAGGAGCTCGAGCAGCATCAGACCGAACGAGTAGAGGTCCGAGTTGGCGTGGATCGTGCCTTTTTGCGTGATCTCGGGCGCCCGGTAGCCGAGCGCGCCCGGGGTGCCACCGCCCCAGCCCCCCCTCGCGCTTGCAGACGGCCAGGCCGAAGTCGGACAGCATGAACTTGTAGCTGACGTTCGCGTTGGAGCTCAGCGTGTAGAGGACATTGTCTGGCTTGAGGTCTTGGTGGAGCATCTTCTTCTGCTGGAGAAAGCTTAGGCCGGACAAGACCTGGTCGATGAAGTCGGGGAGCCACCTGGGGTCCTTGACGGTAGGGCGGGAGTGGCACTTGTGGGCCTTTGCGAACGGTTCGAACAGGTGGTCCACGTTGCCCTCGCAGAGCGGCATGAAGATCTCGATCGGCAGGCCTGTCGACCAGCCCTGGTGATGCTCGAGCCGGATGATGTTTTCCTGTGGTGGTCCCCGCAGTCAGCAAGCGGGTAATTACGGTGCGAAGGTGCCGAGGAAGGGCAGGTGAGGGGACCATGTCGTTAACCGTGGACGTACGTGATGGTCCAGCCGGCCAAGGGCCTCGACCTCGCGCTGGAAGTCGGCCTTCCACGACTCGCCCGTCCCCGGGTCTATGCACCTCTTGACGGCCCACAGCTTGCCCGTCGCCAGGTCGACGGCCTGGCTGACGGTTCCGAAGCTGCCTGCTCCAAGCTTGCGGTACGCATGGGTTTCGCGGAGCGCCCGGATATCGTGCTTGTTCTGCACGACGGGCGTGTAGACGGTCGTGGGCTCGTACTGCGTGCGGGGGACGTGACCCGAGCGTTGCGTGGGCGCGGGCAGCCCCCTGGCCATGTCGACAAACCATGTCCTCGCACTCGTGACTGTTTTCGGGTCGCCAGTAGCTATCTTCCAGGCGAACTCGAACTTGACCGAATCCATGAGCTTGATGACGATCTTTCCGGGCGCGCTCGGGGCCGTCATGGGGATGACGCGACGGCGAAGTTCCTCTCCTACCATGTTGTACTTGGAGTGATAGTCGGCATGAGTCTGGCCGTCTCTGCCGGCCCAGTAAATCTGCACCGACTGCGAGCTGCTGAGATCGTCCAGCATGAGTTCGCCGCTTTTGGTGAAGAAGAAGGCGCAGTGGCACCTAAAGGGGCACACACCAGTCCCCGGGTCAGTCCGACTAATTACCCCTAGTATGCATCTTGTCGAGGCACTGGTACTTGGACAGCAACTGACCGGGAAATTTTGGCCGCGTCCTTGCCATCGAGATTGGATTGGATGTCATTGCTACTCTCGCGGCCGATTGTGAGGAAGTACCCGTCCCAGTCGCGTTGGGCCGACCGGAAGGTCGTCGAGAATATGAAGCCGCCATTAGGTGAAGAACTACGACCGGGGACTGAGCCCTTTTCACCTTCTTTGGCAATAATCCCCTTGGAGGCCGTGTCGTAAGGCTCCAGGGAGAAAATGGGCCACTCCGTCTCGCGAGGATCCATGGCCGCGTAGACCTAGGGGGGTGGTAGGGACTTGGGCTTGGGCTCGGTGATTTCTAGGAGAGGGCCTCAGCGGGCTCGGGAGGGCTCGGAATCGCGATGGGGAGGTACCAGACCAAAGGAAGAATTCTAGATTGGCGCAGGAAGTGGTGGGTGCAGGCGAGTGAATGCTGTGAGCAACGGTGTAGGGGAACTTGAAGAAAGAGGTAGAATGCTGTGGTTGAGACGATTGGCTTGTAGCACATTGGCCTAGCTGAGGGAAGAGCAGGCCTCTTATTTTTCCTTGTATCGCGCACATGGGTCGTCGTCGACGACACTACACTGGGGGATGGGACGGCCAGGATCGAGAGCTCCCCGTCTCAACTCTCAAGTGAAACAGACCTTGAAGCGGGCCGGCCCTGGCGTGTAGATACTTGGGCCCGGCCGTCTAGGGAGGTAGAGGCGTAAGCATTCCTTCGGGCCGCGAGCGTTGTGTGAAGCCAGGGGAGGGGTGTAGCCTCGGGCTGCCACAGGCGGTACCCAAGTAATTCATATGTCTAACGTTATGGGTAACGTTATGTAGACCCGGGTCCAAATCTACCGGGTAATTCGTCTTCAAGAGTCTTAGCATCAGAGTCTGAGAGTCGGCGGGCAACGTCAACACCGTGCTGGGGATCTGTCGTGGATGGAATGGCATTGGCGTGAAACGTAAAACTCCACCGCGCCCATCGTGAGTACCGTACCGACCTATGCACTGGCCGGGCTTCTCGCCCAACAACCCACGGCCATCCCATCCGACGGCCCCCAACGGCCAATGGGCACGGCTAAGCGAGCGAGACGACGCCCTCGACTGCGGCCGCTGCTGAAAAGCCAGAGGGGCTCGGGGGTCTGGACGACAGGCTGTGGCGGGCTGTGGCGGGCTGCCAGGGGCTAGCCTCAAGTCGGCCTCGCCTCGCCTCGCGGCGTTAAAAGGGGTTCCGAATTCGGCCTGTGCAGGCCCGGCCACCAACAGCCGCACGCCGCCACGGTGGCTGTAATGCAGTATGGTGCGGCTAGCTTCCCAAAACAGCGCCGCCGGGTAGTATGTATGTGCCCCACGCTGGTGCATGGGCGCGGCGCAGCCCCCTCCCCGCGCATGCATGATGGGGCTCACCCCTGTTGGCCCTGTTGGCCCTGTTGGCCCTGTTGGCCCCGTTAGCCCCGTTGGCCCCGGGCAAACAAACCTGCCCGGCTCTGCCGACGCTGGCCCCAACCACAACCACACGCCCATCTTGTTTGCGACTCCAACTGCCCCCTAGGTCTTCAGGCTGCCCACGACGAGTCATCGCCTAGCCCGATCATCACTGCTTTTCGTCAGGCCTCCCCGTCCTCACGGCTCAACATGAGCCAGCAAATGCCGCACAGCGCGGTGGACGGCGCGGCGGGGCTGCATGCCGAAGAAGGGCCCCAACTCGCCCCGGGACCAACCGCCAAGTTGACCCGTCGAGCCCTCCACCAGCTCCGGCAGGAGTATCGACGGCAGGAGGGCGAGCCGTCCCAGATGTCCAGCACGGCCAGCCCGTCCCCGAATGAGAATGCCGGGACACGCCGGGGTTCGACTTCGCAGCCGCGCCAACCACAACCTGATGATGATGATGGACTCCTGGATCCCGATGTCCCGTCGTCGCCCGGTCTCTCCGAGTCTGAACTCGCCCGCGCTGAGGCCGAGGAGAAGCGAGGAGCCGAGAATTTCGCGCGGATGATGCGAGAGCTCGAGGAGCGGGATCCAGGCTTCTTTACGGTAATTAATCCTGGTCTTGCCCGACCGCAACCATAATCACTACCACGCGCGCACAACACGAACGCTAACGAGCTGGTCCAGCGCAACGGCGCCCCCGCCCCCTCGATCCCCAGCCAGGCCCGTCACGGCTCCGAGTGGAGCCGCGACGGCGAGTTCCAGCTACTGCGGGACGAGACGCTCGAGGCCGTGAGGTTCCGGCCAGAGGCCCGGTCGCTCTACCACACCCACGGCAACAGCGCATTTACCGGCGAGCAGGCGAACACTCGGACTCCCGACGACGACGACGGCAACGACGACGACTATGAGGCCGAGGTTGCTGACATCGGCCTCGGCGCCGGGCCCGTGTCAGCCGCCGCCGCCGCCACCCTGCCGTCCGACTTCCCCCCTCACCGCGCCGTCGACGGCGCCCTCGAGCTGGGCAAGTTTCTCGCCTCGTCCAGCTACATCGTCTCGCTAGGCGGGCCGCCGCTCCTAGACCTCTGCTACGGCATCGTCATCGTGCCCGTTGGCGAAGAGTCGATGGTGTTCAGGGGCTATGGAGACCACGCCGCCCTGCCGCCCGGGTTCAAGGAGCAGGTGTACGCCAAGAGCAAGGAGGCGAAGAACGAGCTGGGCGTGGAGCTCTGGATGAACGAGAGGGAGGCGAGGCTCGACGGTTTCGTGTTGGAGGCGGAGCTGGACGAGGAGGAGAGGGACTTTTACCGCCAGAGATGGCTCGCCCGCGGGGGAGCGCAGGGCCGCGCGCCCGCGCCCGCTGAACATCATGGAGAGGAGGGTGTGTATAATGATTGGAACTCGGCTACTTCATCATCCCTGCCTCGACCGCGAAGGCCGTCGTCGCCCGCGCCCGCTGGACACGGAGACGAGATTGTAATTTACAATAACGGGAGCTCCGCCGCTACGACGGCATCCTTCCCTCGGCGTCGGCAATGGTCGCTTGAGGATCGCCGTACGCCACCACGAGGCGAGCGAGAGGCTCGATCCTCCCACAGTTCATCTCACTAGGCCCAACGTCGAGGAAGAGGCTGTGTTGGAAAAGGCGAGCTACAGGCGTGGGAAGGGGTGGGTGTGGGTTAAGATCGGTTCGGGGGGATGAACAGGGTTGTGTCTGCTATGGATGGGGCGTTGGTCTGAGCGGTTGAGTTCAGAGTCGAGACAGGATTGATATGCCTGGAGGAGCTACGAAGTAAAGTTCCGGAAGGTTCCTCATGCCTGGCTTGCCTGTGTACCGAAAATATTTCCCCTTCGCGGTTGATACCCGCTTTAATCCCATTTTAATCCCATTTTAATCCCATTTTAATCCCAGTGAAAAAACAGTGTTTTGCGCTTTGTATTTCCCGCTGTAGTTCTGCTGTGTAGTTATCA
>FSTF01000173.1_pt1 | contig 11093 bp, 7 predicted proteins | sample 1637001 | NCBI WGS metagenome assembly FSTF01 (sample SAMEA3914816, study PRJEB12502) | metagenome | biome: forest; material: soil | place: USA | collected 2011-09-16 | depth 0.3 m
GATAGTTGCAATACACTCCTAAGACCGTTACAGATAAAACTTTGAACAACAACAATGAGATAATACCAAACTTTTGCCTTTGGCACCTAAGTCTTCCGCATATTACGCACTCAGCGATACCACTGCTGTATTAGTATCAGTGGCAAGATCACCGTCAGAATCGCGCTCAACTAGCGCTAGTGCCGCTAAAGGGGCGTAAGATACTAGTTCATTAAAATTTTTAGGACAGCTGGCAAGGTTCATTGTATTCAAAATGAGTGCTAGCCAAAGCGTAGCAGGCCCTATGAATCAAGTCATTACCGCCCTTCAAGCTGCAAAGTGCCCCGCTACTACGCCTGCTCATCCCTTGCTTAACCCCCCATCCTAAAGAACGACTTATCTAAAATTACCTAGACGTTCAGGAGGTCAGTGCAGGCTGGAGCAATCCCAAGACCGGGGAGGGACGTCGCGAACGCTGTCTGATCATTAGATGAAAATTATAGGACTCACCATAGCGATGGCGCCGACCTGTGTCCAAAGGTCCCCCCTGCATGCCACACTGAATAAGCCTCGCTTTCGTGCTTCTAGGAACTGACGAGGGTTTTGCCGGATTCTATGTTCGTGCAATCCGACAGTCACACACCCCGGCACTGTGACTGGTTGAGTTGGACATTTGGCCACTTGCCACCGGCGGGGAAATGCCGTTTGTGGCCAGGTCTATCTATCTAGGTTGGAAATTGAGCAGATAGATACACATATCTCAGCCTTCTTCATCCGGTGACGCCAATGCAGGCATAAGTGTCGGCTTGCAGGTTCGTGCACTGCGCTCCGACGCCCGAGTTCCAGAGGATAAAGTTCTCGGTCGAGATCGGGCCGTTGAAGAAGGCCACAATGTTACACGTATCGCCCGAGTTGACCTTGACGAACTTGTTGCACTTGCTTACCATCCCAGTCTGCGTCGGCACAGGGGTCGCAATGCCATTTGGGCCGACGACATTCGTCGGCGTGCCTGCAATGACCCCAATGCAAACATATCTGTCAACCTGTAGACTCTGGCAGTTTGCTCCGACGCCGGAATTCCACAGCTTGACCAACTGGGTGCCAGCAACGCCGTTCCAGAAGGCAATGCTGTCACAGGAATCTCCCGACCTAGTCCAGACGAACTTGTTGCAGTTGCTCACCATGCCAGCTTGCGTAGACACGGGTGTTGCAACGCCGTTGGCGGCTGTCGTTGGCGTGCCTCCAATGACCCCGATGCAGACGTAGGCGTCCGCCTGTAGACTCTGGCAGTTTGCCCCCACGCCGGAATTCCACAGTTTCACCCACTGGGTCCCGGCGACGCCGTTCCACAAGGCAAGGCTGTCACATGTATCCGCTGGCTTGGTGTAGGTGAACTTGTTGCAGTTGCCCACCATGCCCGGGTGAGTCGGCTTCGGCGTTGCAACGCCGTTCGCGGCCACCGTCGGCGTGCCTCCAATGACCGCGATGCAGACGTAGGTATTGACCTGCAGGCTCTCGCAGTTTGCCCCGACGCCGGCATTCCACAAATTCACCCACTGGGTCCCGGCAACGCCGTTCCAGAAGGCAATGCTGTCACATGAATCCCCGGGGTTCACCTTGACAAACTTGTTGCAGTAGTTGACCATGCCTGGGTGCGCCGGCGCCGGCGTCACGATAGGATCTGCAGGCTGCGTGGTATTGGTGGTGCTGTTGGTGGTCCTCGAGGAGTAGATGCGCGTCGCCGCCGAGCCACCGCAGTCGGCCCTCGATCCGCCCGGGCACGCCAGGTTGCACTGTGTAGTCTGCCCCGAGGCGTCCTCCATGAAGGGTGTCGCCCCGGCAGTGACGCCTGTCCCACACAAGCACGTGTCGCCCTTGCTCACGCCAAAGTACGGGTACGTTGGCAGGCACAAGTCGGCGCAGTTCCAGGCCGTGTTGTTGGCGGGCCACTTGGCACTGGGCGCGGAGCCCGTGATCAGCGCCGAGCTGGAGTAGCAGCCTTTGTCCGAGAACTGGATGCTGACGATGGCATCGCTTTGCACCGTGTATAGAGACACGCCCGTCCCTTGGCCTGCGGTACAGGGCGAAGTGGACAGGCGGACCGAGTTCAAGGGGATCTGGTCGCCGCACACACACGAGTTGGACCCGACGAGCCCCGCGAGGGAGTAATGGTCCTGGAGACAGGCCATGCCACAGGAGTTGAGGCTCATGACGCCAGTGGAGTTGGTCCAGAACGGGCCCGTGAGCACTTGTGACTTGCCCGCATCGAGACTGGTCCAGCATCCCGGAGACTTGGTCGCATACGTGACAACCTTGGGCGTGTAGGCGAAGCTGGCGACCCAGCCAACGCAGTAGGCATAGCGGGGGACAATGGACGCCGAGCAGGCGCCCGAGGTGTTGACGTTGATGGAAGGGTTCATCAGGCCCAGGTCGGCGAGGCTCACGGCGTACGTCATGGTGATGTTGGCGCAGGTGTCGCCTTGCTTCGCAACGTGCCAGGCGCCGCAGTTGGTGAGCGTCAAGGGTGCAACAGTGGCGCCAGAGGGAGGGGCGATGGAAACAGGGCTGAGGACGGGCGTGGTGCTGCCGGGGATGCCCGAGGTATTGGTGGCTTTCCCGGGGACGTATCGTTCACCGAGCGGGGAGGCGCACAGAACGGAGCCCATGGTTGCGTTAGCATCGTGGAGGTTGTCGCAGCCGTCGCCGATCTACGAGTTGTAGACCGCGATGTTAATGACGTTGGCGTTGACTGAGGCAGAGAAGCAGGTGTTAGTATCCCGAAGCGTGTACGTCGTGCAGGACAGCGGTAGGCAGATGGTCTCGCCGGTGAGGAGCCCGGCACAGCCGCGAGGGGCTGCGCCGACAGCGGTGGCAGCATAGAAAACATCAGCCGAGGATACGCTTTTTGCCAGGGCAATCGCGTTGCAAGTGTCACCTTGCTTTATAGTGTAGTAGTTACCCGACACGTAGAACGGCGCGGCCACGGGCATGCCGATCAGAGGCGCCGGTGCCTCTGTCGACGCCACCTGCAGCGAGCATCGTGTCTGTATAGCCTCAAGGGCCCGTTGGTACCAGGGGACCGTGTTGTAGACCGAGTAAGTGCTCTTCTGTATTATGCGGACGCGGTTGGTGAAGCAGTCGGAGCAGAGCTCTCCGTTGGGCATAGCGTCGAGCGTCGCGGCCATACTAAACCCGTCAATAACATCGTTGCAGTACCGGCCGGTTGTGGTCTTGGTCTAGCAGCTCTCGTTATATCCGTACCAAATGTAGCCGCCTGACATCTCCAGGGGGGCGCTAGAGCTCCACGCTACGCCGGCATAGCTGGTCGAGACCCCCTGATACTATGACGACAGCGAGCTACGGCAGCCCACGTCGCACACCTCATCCTGCAGGGTAGAGTTGTCTAGGGAGCCGCGGTAGCCCGGCGAGGTCTACTGCATCGTCAGGTTAGCGCAGGTAATCGTAGCCGTTAGCGCCGTCTTGCACTGGTCTGAGAAGGAGTAGCTCGCTAGGCCGTCTCGTGAATAGAGCGCGTATCCCGTCAGATTCCGGCTGCCCACCGTCGTCCCATTGGCGGCGGCGAGCTAGGTTACAACGGACGAGGCTAAGCCGTTACGGTTGCTAGCGGCCACGACGGGTTAGCTATTAAGGGGCGAAGCCATATAGGTGGCGCCAATGGTGATAAGGTTATAGACCCAGACGTCGGTGCTCTCCTCGACATAAAAGGTGCCTAGTTGGCAGTCGGCAGCACCGCTATCAACGCAGTCCTAAGAGGAGTCCCGGAACCGAGTATATAGGCCGGTGCTGATGACGTAGACGTTAGCCGAGTCGATAATGCGTAGCGCCTACGCCGTAGCGTATGTCTAGGAACCGGCAGAGTAGTCGGAGAAGGTAGGGTCGTCCTTGAACAGGAGCCTCCTTTCAAAGGGCGCTAGTGCCCTTGGCGACGGCTGGAAGGACGGCGCTTCAGTCTGTATTATGCCCATGACGACGTTCTTAGCTCCCGATAGCTGGTACTAGTATAGCACGGCGTGCTCGACGGCAGTGCCCTAGAGCTACGTCGGGCCCTAGGACTCGATGAGGATACCGCGAGCGGCGTATACGTCGATCTAAGTCTAGTCGGCGTCCTCCATGTCGTGATCGGCCGCCCAGATCCACACATTCTCGAGGTAGCCCGACGACTTCTCGGTCATATGTATCATAAGCGACGCGGTAGTATAGGCTTTAGTGTTTTGCGCCGACTTAAGACAATCGGCTTTCTGCAGTTCGCTGCCCTTAGCGCCGCCCACGTGCATATGCGAGTCCTAGAGGCCGGCTAACCCCTAAGTCGACTCGTGGACATTCTACTCGACTAGAACAGCGCCGGCGGTCGGGCTGCGGACGGTAAACATCATGCATTGAATTTCCATAACGCCGACAGCCCTAGTAGCCCCGACACGCACGGCGGCGCACGGGTTCGCCATATCCTGAAAGTTGGCGCCCGTGGCCACGATTTGCGGCTAAGCCTGACCGATGATGCGCGAGCCGACAGGCACGTCCAGCGTGTCCTTAATGATATAGATGCCGTGAGGGAAGTAGACGATGCTAGACACGTTAGCGGCCACGTCGAGGATGTGGTTGAGCACGGCTGTGTCGTCGGTGACGCCGTCACCCTGGGCGCCCAAGGCCTTGACGTCGAACATTTGGCTGTTGCCTGCGTCCGTATAGCTAGGTCGCATACGGTGGAAGAATCTAGGCCGTGGGTACATGTCGTCTGAGATGAAGAGCGATTCTGGGTACTCTATAGCGGCTATGTCGGCGCTGTCTACAAAGCCTATCTCGCCGCTCCGGTCAGCGACCTTGCCGAAGCCCCACGACACGACATTAGTCAGCCCGACACCGTTGCCCTAGTAGAGCACTGTATTGCTGTAGCTATCCAGCACAATAGTGGCGTAGTTCTAGAACCCGCCGTTGCTAATGTATAGCGCCGTCGAGTTATTAGCAAAGACGGATATCTCGACCGTGACGGGGACCTCCCACATATAGATGTCGACGAGAGACAGCGAGCCATTACCCTAGCCAGTACTCATAGGCCTGTCCATACCGCCGCTAATAACAATACCCTTGCTACAGTTATAGAACTCGGTATCCTGCAGGGTCCAGCCCTAGTCCCAGTAGATCTGCAACCCCGTCCGGCAGCTGTCAAATAGTAGGGTGCTAGCAGTAAACTGCTGGTTGCCAAAGTAGGCGCCGAAGTTGCCGCCGACAAATACGAAGTTGCTCATAAAGCTACTACTACCGTTTTCTATGTAGATGCCCTGCTAGGTTATGTCCTCGTTCTCGGCCGGCGTAGTCGAGATGAAGGCGATATTCTCGAGCGACGTGCCTTACGCCACCTGCTAGTGGATGCCACACACGTACGCCTACTGCGGTATAGCGCGGATATCGACGACAAAGTTGCGTACGCTACGGAGGACGTTGTTCTAGTTAAGGTACTACGTCGCGTCGTCGCTAACGTAGACGTCGGACGTGATAACGCCTAGCCTAGCGAAGCTCGCGGCTGTACGAATCATAGGCAGGCTCGAGGGGTCGCCGAGCATCTTAGTATTATAGAACTGGATAATAGGGCTGCTGACAAGGTAGGTACCCGCGGGGAAGTACACGGTGGCCGGGAACTGCGTGCTCGCCGGGTAACCTGCGCTACATCGGCCGCCGTCGGCTATAGCCAGGTTTATGGCCGCCGTGTCGTCGTAGATGCCGTCGCCGTACGCCCTATAGTCCTTGATATTACGCTAGACCTTGTATCCTACGGGTGCGTAGGGTGCAGTACCCCGTTGCGTTATTGTCTCCATCTAGAATGTCGTGCCTGTCGCCCGCTTGCTGAGGTTAGCGTCATCCTCGCCATTCTTCTAGTCCCGGCCGGCATCACCGGCGTTGACTGGGTGCTCAGGCCCTGCCACCTGTGTGCCGTTCTGGATCGTGACGGCCAGATCCGCCGGGGACACGTATTCTATGAGCCCCGATGGACGCTGCATGGTTTGCGGCATCACGTTGGTGTCATTGAGGTGCGCCTTACGCTCCGCCATTCGCGCCCGCACGCTGGCTAGGAGCGAGTCGTAATCGGCAAGGGGCAGCGGGTTCGCGTCGGCCATGAGACGTGCTGCCTCCACCACCTCGTCAGGGACTGTGTACGATTCCCTGGTGCTGCTATCGCTGGTGGTATTGTTCGTGGCTCGACGAACGACAGTCCCGTTGGTAGGACGGTGGAACTTGGACGAGTAGCCCAGCGGTGCTGCCTTAGTTCTCCTTCGCCGGCGTGTCGTCGAGTTTGGAGGCCGGGGCTGGTTCTGCTTGGGAGTTTGGAGAATGTCTTGGTTGGCAACAGCCATGGCTTCCTGGAATCGAGCGATAATGTCCTCGGCCGAGCCCGGGACTGCGGTCGTGGTATCGTTTCTAGTGAGCGAAGACGTTGCAACTCGTCTGCTATGGTGGACATGATGGGCCTTGCCATGAGTGTCATGGGCCACCGATGGCTGGGTGGCGAACAGAAGGCTGACGAGAGCGAAGAGTAACAGACGGTGAACCGTGAGCTCCATACTGGCGAGAGATGCGTCGAGCGTGGAAAGGTCGCAGAGGAGCACCGGAAAATAAGGAAGAATGAAAGAGAGGGCCGGAATAGAGACCTAAAGACAGAACAGGCAACGGGACAGCGAGACAATGAAGGAGGTTGTAGTGGAGGCAGAAAATCGAGTCGGACAACGGGCAGTTCGGCTTCTCCCCTTACCTCGGGATAAGATATAGTAGGGGAGACCTAGACAAGGACAGCCGCCTAAAGCAAGGTTAATGTACCTGTTTAATTACACAGCACCTCGCGGCATCCCAATTTTACAACGAGAGTACCTAGCCTTGGCGACGAGGCTGTCGGGCCCAGTTCAGGGGCGAAGGTCCACCGCTGAGGAGCCCCTTATTCATAGCGCGGTGCCAAGGCCGACTTCAGGGCGAAGCTCCACCGCGAGTCCACAACCTCGTCTATTGTTTACCCCATCCCAATGGACCTGCCCCTAAAAGGAAATTCACGGCGGCAAGGTCCTAGCTAGGGCCTCTCAACATCCTTGAAATTTTCATAAGGTCACTTCGGATTGCCGAACCACGCCGAAGCGTGTTGAATGTGGGCGCGCCCCCTTTTCCCTCGCGCCCAGGTTGCAAAAGACTCAGATGGGTCCTGACGATGTCCCCATCCTTGAACATAGGTACTAAGGGGGCAAACAGCCCAGCGTCAGCCCTGCCTTGACAAACTGAAATACGTGCTTTCTAGCCGCTCTTTGAGCTGCTCCGATTTATTCTTTTCCATTCACCTTGGACGAATATCAGAGCAAACATACCTGACTTGTCCGTGTCGCCCTATTTTGCAGCCGCGATGCTCTCCACCACCGCCATTCTCTCCTCGCTCCTCCTCTCCTTCCTCCTGGCCGTCCTACCGGCGACGGCGCAGGAATGTAGCGCCACCAACAAGTGCGCGACGGGCTGCTGCTCCAAGTTTGGCTTCTGCGGCACGACCGAGGAGCACTACGGCGCCGGCTGCCTTAGCACCTACGACTTCAAGCTGGCGTATGATGCTAAAAACCCCTGTGCCGATAAGACTTGCTGCTCCAAGTTCGGTTTCTGCGGCCTGGGCAAGGACTACTGCGCGCCCGAGGTGTACGTCTCCGGCTGCAATGCCAAGTCGCAGTGCGATCCGGGCACGTACGGAGATGCTTACGTCGAGCTCAAGAAGTGCCCCCTGAACGTGTGCTGCTCTAAATGGGGGTACTACGGCGCTACGGCCGAGTTCTGCGGCGATAAGAAGGTCAACCGGCCGTCATGCCCCGTCGACAGCACCCGGTAGGTCGGAAGGGTGGTCGGCTACTACGAGGGCTGGGCTACGCGCCGCCTCTGCCAGGCCTACATGCCTGAGGACGTGCCCGCGGGGGTATATACGCACCTCAATTTTGCCTTTGCTAGCATCGACCCTAACACGTACAAGATCGTACCTGCTTAGTCTGAAGACGTACCGCTCTACTCGCGTCTGACGGCCTTGAAGCAGCGCGACCTAGCCCTCAAGGTGTTTATTGCCATCGGCGGCTGGACCTTTAACGACGAAGGCCCGACCCTTCATACCTTCTCGGAGCTGGCCGCCGACGAGGGCAAGTAACGCGTCTTTTTTGCCTCCCTTATCAGCTTTATGAGCACGTACAATTTCGACGGCGTCGATATCGACTAGGAGTATCCGGTAGACAAGGACCGTGGCGGGAACGCAGCCGATTACGCTAACTTCCTACGCTTTATGAGAAACCTTAAGGCGGCACTCGACGTGGGTAGCGGCGGACGTAATGGTCTCTCGCTCACGCTGCCCGTCTCCTTTTGGTACCTATAGCACTTTGACATTGCCGAGCTCTAAAAATAGGTCGACTTCTTTAACGTTATATCGTACGACCTCCACGGTCTCTGGGACAAGGGCAACAAGTGGCTCGGCGCCTTCCTTAACGCGCATACTAATATGACCGAGATCACTAAGTATCTAGACCTATTCTAGCGTAACGATATCCAGCCCGAAAAGGTTACGCTAGGCCTCGCCTTCTACTCGTGCACCTTCATAGCGGCGGACGTAGGGTGTACGAAGGCCAAATGTATGTTCGACTCCGTAGGCGAGGCCGGGTCGTGTAGCAAGGACACGATGGGCGGTACGCTGACTAACGCCGAGCTGACGGACTAGATCCGCGCCGCGGGGGTGACGCCGACGCTCGACCAGGACGCCATGGTCAAGATGGCCGTGATCGGGCGCAAGTGGATCTCTTACGACGACTAGGAGACGTTCCAGCTCAAGGCGGATGCGGCCCGCAAGATGTGCCTCGGCGGTGTCATGGTCTGGGCGGTCAGTCAGGACTACTCCGGCCGGGAAGCCAGCTCGCCGGTCGCAAAGAAGGCGAAGCGTGGTGGTGCCACGGCAGGGCTCTTCGACACGCGGTACTCGGCGCAGCTGCAGTCGGCGACGCAGTACAGGTCCCTGAAGGTCGCGGCGCCCGCGGGTCCCGTCAGCGCACAGCCCAAACCCAACATCATCCGCGACCAGTGCTACTGGTCCAACTGCGGTGCCGGCTGCGACAAAGGCTACTCGATGGTGCCGCGGCTCGACACCGACGGGCATACAAATGAGCAAATGCAGGACTCCACGTTCTGCCAGGGCGGCGCGCTGCGTCACTTCTGCTGCCCCGCATCGAGGCCGATCCCCAAGTGCGGCTGGTTCGACTTCTACAACGGCAGATGCGGCTGGAACGGCGGGTGTAAGGATGGCAGCGAGAGCATCATCGCCCCGCTGGCGCGGCAGCGCGAGGTCGGATCGACCCAGGCGGCCTACAACAACGGCAAGGCCCAGGTGGCCTGCTGCCAGACCCAGGACGAGGCGGGCTCGGCGCTCGAGTCTATGAGGGGCTACAACACGTGCAAGTGGTATGGCGTTACCAATAACGGCTGCGATGCCCAGGGCGTGGTCGGGTACGACTCCTACATCCCCCGCAACAAGGCGTGCGAGGTCGAGGACCAAGCCCGCCCTTTGTACTTGCTCGACAGCCTCTGGGGCAGCGGCGCCACGTACTGCCGCAATCCCAGCTGGTACAAGAACACGAATCAGTACCGCCCGCTGTGCTGCGAAACTGCCAAGACCGACGCATCGTGGCTCGGGTGCACCGTGGTGAAGGCCCAGCAGGTCAGCGGCGGCTTTTGCCAGGCCTACTGCCCTGCTGGTACCATCCGTTTGGCCATGGACGAACCCAGCTGGACCGCTGACTGCAAGGGCGGCGGCAACGCCATCTGCTGCACGCCTCAGTTCATGACGGCGGCCAAAAACGACGCCGAGGTCCACAGCGGATTCACCCTCGCCCTCCAGGACGTGCTCACGCACCCGGAGAACTGCCGATGGGACGAGGTGGACAGGGCCAGCGACAGCAACAGCGGCAGTCTCACGAAGCGCGCTTCTTCTGGCGGCAGTACCGACTGGATCGCAGCCTGCAGGGTGGTTCGGGCGGGCACGTTGAGAATGCTGGACGGCGACCAGGCATATGTCAACGATTGGAATCTCGCTGCCAGTAGAGCCGGCTTGAACGGCATCCCGGCCCCGTCCATGCAAGCCTACGCCGACAGATACGGCTTCCACTCGGTCCCCTTGCCTGCCATGCAGACCCCCATTGCCGAGGTTGTCATAGAGACGGCCGAGACCATCAGCAACGGCGGGGCGGAGCCCAAGATGGTAGTTTTTCATTGCCCGCCCAATTGGATCTGGGACACGTCAGACAGAACCGACGTTCTCGACGTCGACCCGGATGATGGCGGCGAAGAGGTCATCGAGGCTGAGGTCATCCAGATCCCTCCCATCCCCAACCCCCCTTATCGCCGGCGTCGTCGGGACGACGCTACCGCTGGTCCGGACCCTCTTGGCTCGCCGCCTCTTTCGCTTCCTCCCTCTCCCCAGGCCGACAATCCCAGCTCCGACCCCGACTCCCGCTCTTTTGGCTCCAAGACCAACTCCAATTCCCACTCCGGCCTCAGCACAGCCACCGATTCCGGAGACGAGATAGACTGGCGCGGGGCCCTTGAATCCCTGCGTCGGTTTCGCCTGCCCAACAAGCGCGAGGCGACTAACACGCCCACCCAGCCTCTCACCCTTCTTAATATCACCACCTCCAGCGAGTGTGATCTGGTACTCCAGTGCCGCGCCGCAAGACTGGGATTCGACTTCTCCAAGGAGGAGGAGAGGCTGGCTTTCTTTGACGCCATCCGGGGAGAGCCGAAGCGTTACGCGCAAGAGGCCGACCGGAGGAACCGTCGGGAGAACGGGACCGTCCTGGAAGCGCGCGACGACCCATTTGTTGAAGTCAAGGGCAGGCGCTACCAGGTGGGCAACATTCGAGGATACACTGTCAAGTCGAGGCTGGACCCGGCGATTTGGCCCGGCGAAATCATCAAGTCGACCAAATATCCAAACGGCAACCAGGGCGACGACCTTCGGGACCTCAACAAGGACCCGTCCCGCTACGTGGTCAAATCCAACGGCTGCGGGCCAAACGAGTACATCCTGGAGACAATGGCGGGCAAGGGCGAGA
>FSTF01000387.1_pt1 | contig 11000 bp, 18 predicted proteins | sample 1637001 | NCBI WGS metagenome assembly FSTF01 (sample SAMEA3914816, study PRJEB12502) | metagenome | biome: forest; material: soil | place: USA | collected 2011-09-16 | depth 0.3 m
ACCTGTTGTTGTGAACCCTTTGGCTTCACCGAGTCTAAACCCAACGTTACATACCTCCATTGGACCCTTTCAGAGTGTGGGTCAGACAGATTCGTCACATGCTGTTGATGTTCCAATTAAGTGCTAGACCCATAGTGGTTGACAAACAAGGCCGCCCCCCGTTCGCCCTCCGCCCGCAAGGGCGATGTTCGCGGCGGCTTCTCCGTTTGACTAGCCTGCAGTTGCCCGACTTCTGATGCCCATCTGTCCAGCACACCAAGCGGTCTCTTGTGTCCGTTCTCTTCCGCGGAGGCAAACTTGACCATGTCGCTATGGTTGGCGTGAATGCTGAAGCAATTATAACCTTCAAGGGTGGCCGATTCTTTGGACCCGGCTTTCCCGATCCCAGGCAAAGGCAGTTCCTCAAAGAAGCAGGTGACCTCGAAACGCCTGCCGCCTTCCCGCAGTCCTCGCCAAAATCACGGACGGTCTGTCGGCTCGGCCCTCACTGGCACGATCTATCTAGCTCCAGTTGGGGCCGAGGCCACCATGGCCCATGGTCGCAAAGCCCGTCCCAGTACGGCCTGTTCTGACAGGCTGGTTCGTTGGCCAGGGAGGTAATTCGGTATCCCCATAGCCAGCAGGGTCCCTGTTATCCTGCCGTGGCCCGAAGCCGTCCCCGCCAGCGCCAGGCCATGACATCGTAACGGTCTCTTTGATGAGGATGAGACCGCCGCCGCCCTCTTCCCCGCCCGAGTCGGGGTATTCGCGGGTGCCGTCGGCGACGGCGCCATCGGCCCGGACGAACTCGGGTTGCCGTTCGAGGCGAAACTCCTCGGTTCGGCGGACGCGGACCCTGCTAAGGAAGCCGAGGAACCACAAGGAGCCCAGGGCGAGCACGCAGCAGGACACCACCGGGACGACGTACCAGGCCAGCGTCTGCGCGCCGAACAGCGTGCTTGACGGCGGCACCCACGAGGCGAGGACGGGGTAGGCGTTGCCGATCAGGTAGACCGTGGCGGCCGTGATGCTCGCCCAGGGTTCCACGGTACCCTGCGTCAGCTGGGACCAGGTCCCCTGGATAGGTTGCTGGTTCAGCCGTCCGGGGTGCCAGTCGGTGGCGACCGCCGCGGTCACCAGCGGCCCGCGGAGATGCAGGATCAGGATGCCCAGCGCCAGGAGGGCGCCGAACAGCGCCGTGATGAGGTACGCGCTCAACCCCGTCAGCACGCGCCACGCGTCCTCGGGCGAGAGGTTGTAGGTGGCCAAGATGAGCACCAGGGAGCTCAGGAAGTGCAGGGCGAGGGCGCCGACCGGGGTGCTTTCCGAGTGGTGGTCGGGGGTGAGGAACGGGACCTTGATGCCGATGGGCTCGAGCCGCTTAAGCAGACGGCCGAGGCTGACGTCGGCGTTGTTGGCGAACCACTTGGCCTTGGGGATGAAACCCTGCTTGGCAATCTCCTGCTTCATGCGCGCCGCCGTGTACGTCGTGCCGACGATGTTGCCGAAGGACGACAGGGCCAGGAAGACGTTGAAGACGCGGCGGCCGGTGAACGCGGGGTCGCTGCTGAAGGCGCCGAAAGTGTTCTCGAAGAACTGCTGCGCCACGCTTCCCAAGTCCTTGTTCTTCTGCGCGGCTGCGGGCACTACGGCCATCTGGCGAACGAAGTAAGCAACTGGCCGAAGTTGGCCGTGTAACTACCGCGGGATATGGTGCCAAAGGGTCAACCGTACATAGCATATGTTGACCGCCATGTACAAGATGGAAACGGTACTGACTGCCGTGGCTACGGAGCGGGGAAATGTCCTGCGAGGCCGACGGATTTCGCCCAGGACCTGCCATGCCATCAGTATGTCGTCGTTCACCGCGTCTTACGAACATGAAAAGAGGAGCGCACATAGTTTCCCTGATCCAAGCCTGAAAATGCAAACACTGTGGCCAAGTCAGCAGATGGAGGGTTGTTTCCGCAGCGCACATGGAAGCTGACCGATGGTGAGAAAGGCCTGGACGTAGCCGTTCGAGTCGTTGGAGGCATCGGCAAAGGCCACAGCCGTGTTGTTTCGAAATACGGACGGCACGTCGGTCCCGTCGGACGCCTTATGCAGGCCGCCGGCTGCCACGGCGATCGTGGTGAATATTATCAAGAGCAGGATGCCAACTTTGATAAGGGCGAGAAGGTTGCTGAGCAAAATGCCCGCTCGACGAGAAAAGGAGTGGATGAAGCACGAAAAAGTGGCGATGGCGATGGCCACGCCCCGAACGGTACCCCGGGCGAACGAGTCGGCAGAGGCGTCTGGGTTAGGTTCGCAGTCTGCAGGAGCCGCAGGGCACAGATGATGCTGTTGCCGGCCATACTTCAACACCAGGAGTCAGATTTTGCCTTGTTCGAAAGAGCTTCGGGGAGGGAGGGTCCGAATCCGGAAAGACAACCCGTCTGTGTTCTGGGGTAAGTTGCATACTTGCCGACGCAGATGAAGCTGATGCCGTAGAGGCAGCCGATCAGCAGCACCGTGTCCGGTTTGTACCGCGGCTTCTGGTACACGTATTGCAACTGGCTAGGTCGTTAGCCCGGCCTCCAAGCCGCCGCTGTGTATGGAATGTAGAAAGAAGCAGATTTACATAGTGGAGATCGCCGCCGGATCGGGGGACGCTCTGCTCCTCGCCGTTGATGACGTAGCGAGGTACGTTAAGGCCGTACTCGACATAGACGTGCGCGCCGGCCAGGCAGTAGGGGATGCCGGCGAACCAGAACAACAGCGAGGCCCCGGTGCTCCCGGTTGCTATCATGACCTTCTGCGGGCTTTCGAAGATTCCTGTACCTTCAAGCGACCCGATACGTCAGCTGCCCGGGTCATCCCGAGGAGGCAAGGCAAGTCGAGACTCACCGATCATGCGGTTGATGATGAGGCAGGTGGCATCGAGGAAGGTGAGGCGGTACCTCCCGACCGGCACTATTTTGTCCCGATCTCTGGTGTTCTCGACCAGTTCGCCGAAGATATCATCGTCCGCGTTGCCCGGTGGCCTGGCCAGCGGCTGCTCATGGGGCGGGGCGTCGAAGCCCGGAATGGTTGTGGCCATGTCGAAGACTCGGGCTCAAAGGAGCAAGGCTGAGGCTCCGGCCACACGACGTCGCTGTGATCAAAACCAACCGAGGAACACCGTTCCCGACGAGAAGGCTTGCGATCGAAACTAACCTTGGAGCACCCTTCTCGACGAGAAGGGAGCGGCAGGAGATAAAAACACATTCTCAACAGGGCGGTGGGGGAAGAACGAAGCAAGAACTCGGAGCCTTGTCGCGTCATCTCTGCCATGCGCCCGAGCTAGACTCGGCTAGTTGACGCTGGCATAAAGTGGCGCACCCCCCTGGGCCGCCAGGATTGGCCGAGAAGTGCGCTTTCGGAGCGCCAAGGTCAGCCGGTGAGCGCCAGTGCGACGGATTGCGCATTGTCGATTTCCATTTACCTACCTCGCCTACCCAAGGAGGCAATGAGCCACGTGGTAGGCAGCCCCCGAGAGGCATCCGTTGGGAGGCTTTTGCGGCGTGAGTCCAAGCGCAGAGCCTCGCCTCGGAGGCAGGCCGCGCCCCAGACCAGTGCGGTATTTGACCCCCTCCATCTTGCGACCCGCTCCAGAGCTGCCTTCCCGTTTCGTTTCCTCCCCTAAATAACGCCTTACCAATGTCCGCCCTGCAGATCGGAGACGTCTTCCGACTCTACGAGTTCGTCTGGGAGGTGTACCACTTCGGATTCTCCCCGGAGTTTCGCGCAAGTACGTGCCCCTCAGCCCGGGGCCTGGGCCCTTTTTCCACATGTGCCTTCGCCCAGGGTTCATTCCACATGGGCCGGGCCGATATCACCTACCTACCTGACCTTATGAGCCATGTACATCCCGGGCGGGAGCAGCGGGCCGGCCACCTTGCTGACCGCATGCTCTCACAGGCGACCAATACAAAGCGTTTTTTTGACGTGGTCAAAGACTTTGCCGACAACCTCACCATCCTCACCAGGGTCGTCAGGGGCGCGCAGCAGTCCTTGGCAGAACATGGCGCTGAGCCCGCCGTCCACCCCCGATGGCACCTCGAGTCGCTGCTCGACATTGTCGGCAACTACGAGACGACGCTGAACGAGTGCCGGCAGCTGATCAACGAGAACAAGCGCTTCAATGAGACGACTGGCGTCGGGCGCAACCTGGAGTGGAACTACATGGTGCAGCCCGCCGTCGACCGACTCCAAGAACGTCTCCTCCTCTACAACGCGAGGTTGTTGAACGTCCTCAAGCCCTTCGAGATGTAAGAAGCCCTTTCCCCCGCCCCCGAACGACCGCTGGCGTCCCGTGCTTACGATCTTGTCTTTCAGCGATCTTCTAACCCGAGTACATGCTGACATTGCCTCGCGCATCGACCTTGTCTACCAAGAGGCCCAAGGCGTGCGGCAGGACCTCCGCCGGCTCATTGGCGTGCTCGTACCTTCGCTCGCCGAGACCCTCGAGCGCGCTTCTCGACGCCAGGTGGAGACCGTCGCCATCCCCAACGAGCTTCTCGCCGAGCTTGCTGTCGCGTTCGACCTACACGCTGGCCCTTCGTTGCGCGATATGGCCGACAGCTTCATCCGATGCTACGACCTAAGCACAAAGACCTTCAACCCCGGACCGATGGTTGAGCAACAGGCGCCTCCGACCTTCCAATACATATCGCTGCTCAAGTGTCAGTCCTTGATGCAGAAAATAAGGGCCTCGGACAAGCTGCGCAATGCCCCGCTGCTCTCCCATTGGCGACGCTATATCGACGCCCTTGAGGATGTAGGATCCCGCCGCTCCCCGAGAAGCCACGCCATCTAACGATGCGATCGCAGAAACTATCGGATGAATGCTGGCGATTCGGGCGAGACATGGTGGCCCCGGACATCTCCAGACGCACCGACGACATGTTGGCCTTCTGGCCAGAGGAAGATCCCGCCTCCGTCTTTGGCATATACAACAGACAGCTGAGCATGGAAGAGCTGATGGAAGCGTACGTGATATCCCTACGTGGCGCCGTGGTCCCCGCGACTAACACATCGTTGTCCAGGCCACTGGTAGCCGACCAAGAATCTCACCGCAAGAGCATGAGGCTGCTGAGGTACAGGGAGGAGCGTGACCGCCGCTACCGCATGGTAACGACTGTCAACATTGATGGCCAGCAAGATCCGGATCGTGAGTATTCCGTCTGCTCCACTCTCGGTTCCCACGACCTCACACGATTCCCCCTCTCCGTAGCCAGCGTGGTCGAGATCGACATAACCTCATGCACTCTTAACCCCGTTTACGCTTCTCCCGCCGCCAAGGACGCGCCGTTCGAGATGGTCCTGGAGGTCGACCGCAGCTCTCGCGGCGTGAGGATAGTTTTTGTCCACCGCGAGGATCTGTTCAAGTTCCAGCAAGCTTTGACTGGTTTCAAAGTTGTCAACGGTTACGCAGAGTGAGTCGAGTACGGCAGTGGCTGCGTGAGCCCCCCCGCCAAAGCGCTAACATCGGGCCCAAGGTACGGGGTTGAAGCTCGCTTCGTCGAGGAAACAGCAAAACTCACCGTCGTCGACGCGTCGGTCCAGCTGTGGATTCCCCGCCGTCTCGAGGGTTGCTTCGTCACCGAAAATGCCACAGGGCAAACGTCACCTGACAACACGTCTCTCCGCACCGCCGGCCTGAGGCAACCATCGGTCATGGCCAGGAGAGACGGGGAAAATCACACCACGTCGAGGGTTGGGCTCATTCCGGAGCCTCAGTTCACGCGCGTGAACTGGGACGGCCTACTTGGGATCGGCACTTCGTCCAGTACATCGAGGTTTGGGCCCATTGCCGAAACTCAGTTCGCGCCAGTGAACCGGGACAGCCTACCTCCGCTAGGCGCGTCGTCACGCGGGGGCATCAACGACATAAACACCCCTTTCCAGCAGAGACCAGGAATGTTTACGCCCCCGCAAACCCCCCGCGCCCCCGCTCACCACCGGGACTCGACATCTACCCTCGGCTCCGCCCGAAGCGGCTCCGTCCCCAACCCCTGGCCCGCCAACCCAAACGGCACGCCCCCCACTCCGCGCCCCCAGTCCATCGCCGTCAGCACCCGCAGCACCGGGTCAGACCACACCACAACCGTTTCCGCCATCAGCGGCGGCGGCGCCGCCACGGGGCTGATCCACACACAGCCACAACAACCACTCCTAGTCCTCTTCACCAAAGACCCCGCCACAGGCGCGCACGCGCTGGCCGCGGTCCTCCTCGACACGGACACCCAGCCAACACGGAGCGCTGCGACTGCCGCCGCTGCCCCAACACGTGCGCGACCACGGCGTTGGAGCAGGCGGGCGGGCGCGCGCGCCTGGCCGCGCGCCGCCTCGCCTCGCCCGGCGGCACGTGGGACCTGCTGCGGCTGGCGGCGCGGCGGCGGCACGAGACCGGGCCCGCCGGCTTCGCGGGCGCCGAGTGGCGCGGCCTGAGGCGCGTGGCGCTCCGGTTCGGGAGTACCGACGCGCGAGTGCAGTTTGGTGGTCGCTGGTGCGGGTGTCGGCGGCTCACGGAGGGGGAGGAGCTGGATTGTTTGAAAAGGGGAGATAGGGGGCTGCTAGGGAAGGTGTGCGTGTGGTACCGGCGGCAGATGGTGGAGTGGCACGAGGGCCAGTTTGAAAACTACGTCGAGGTGGTGACCACTCGTCGAGGGCCGGAGTCGGGATATGGATCGTGATGAGTGCAGGGAGCAGCGGGCTCGTGAGGGGGAGGTTGGAAGAAGTGTCGGTGCTTGATGGGACAGCGTCGTACACCCCGTTTCTGGCTTGTTGCTGGGTCATTCAAAGCTGGTATCTTGAAGCAAACCCCGAAACACCGACGCCGAAGGGGCCGCTATGTCCCTTCCCTCCAAGGAGGTAGGCGAGGGTACCGTTGCCAAAGCCTTGCTCATCGCGGTTTATAACAACTGCATCTGCCCGATTCAAGTACGTCTCATGCAAGTACGGACAGGGAGACCGCTAACGACATGGCGCAGGTGAAATCTTGGTGGGACCGCAAGTGGAACCCCGATGCCCTGGCCTTTTTCGGCAGCGCCACCTGGCAGCAAATCTACTACGCCAACACCTAGTTGCTGCTGGCGGGCATTGTGAGTGACATGTTCATGATGGTGTTTACGTACACGGGGTGATGGTACAAGCTGAGTCTGCGCCTCCAGTTCAGTGGTCTGGTTGAGAAGAGGGAGCATATCGACGGGCTCAATCTCGAGGAAGACGAGCGACTTCTTCATGTAGCATACCGAGCATGTTGCTATCTCCACGGTGTCCTCGTCATGGAACGCTTTCAGAAACGCCTGCACGGCGTCGACTTTACGTTGGGCCGGAATAGGGTGGCACCAGTCACGGCGCGTTGATGCCGCTTGTTTCTCTCGAAAGGATTGGTCCGCCGCCTGAACCAATCGATCTAGTGCTTCCTTTTGCTGCGCAACCATCTCCACGGAGGTTCTTCCTGCTGCAGGTACCTCTCTTCGTGTTGACGGTGGCGTTCTTCCTGCTTCCGAATCGTCTCAATTTGTTGACGGTGGCGTTCTTCTTCCTGCTGCCGGATCGTCTTAGTTTGCTGACGGCGGCGCTCTTCTTCCTCCATCTAGCTGGTCGTCTGCCGTTGCTGCCGAACCGTCTTAAGGAGGCATCCTCGCCCTTGTTCTTGCCGCCGTAGTCTCTGTTCCTGTTTACGGCGACGTTCTTCTTCTTGCTACCGAATAGTCCCCGTTTGTCGCCGGCGGTGCTCTTCTTCCTCTATCTATCTTTTCGTCTGCCGCTGCTCCCTAGTCCCCTCCCGCTCCTGTCGCCTTTGCTCTACCAGCCGTACCCACGCTACGTCCCGTATTGTCTAGCTCTCATCATCTTATAGTCCTGTCAATGTCCGTAGACGCTGACTACGGCTCTCTTCTTCTCCTAATTAGTACGGTGCGAAACGAAAGTCTATTAAAAGCTGGGACACTTGGCCTCCCTCCCTAGCTGTCCTTAAAACTGATGAGATCTGCTCATGTCCCTGTCCCGCGTTACTTGAGTCTATCTCATTCTGCTAGGGTTGCGTCTGCGGCGGGGTGGGTGGGAAAAAACGGCCGATACGCCATTCAGACATGCTAAAGTAACAAGTCATCTAGTACATATCAATGTCCTTTTAAAGCGACCAACTCGTCGGTGAACTCTATGTTGACCGATCTAGCGATGGATTTTCCCCTTCCCATTCTTCTTGATTATGCGGGCTTAACGATTACAAGTGGAGTCATGAGATGCTTACAGAGTGGGATTGGGCCCCGTTGGTTGTTGTTTTGGTCCTTGGTCTGCGTTCGCGAGGAGAGGCATGTGACGCGGCGGGCGGGATCCGGCTTGGGTTTTCCGGATGCTCCCATCTTGAGGCACAGCTCAGGGATCCCAAGAGTGCTACCTACTTTCTATCCCCGCATCGTTGGAGGGGTTCCGGAGATTTGACCTCGCTCCCTTGCTTAAGCCTCGAGGAGAATTTCGCGGGCACTTGTCATTTTCACATGGACCCCGGTTATCAGTTATGAGATCTCGCCCTCGCAATCAGCTCAGATAAGGTTCAAGGCAAGAAACAAACCAGTATCATACACAGTTACCGTAGACATAAGATAAGGTACTGTAGGTCCCGGAAGGTTCAAAGCACCTGACTTCGAGTCTGTTCTCGCGGCGTATAGCACCAAAACTCGTGGGTTCGGCAATGGTATCTTGCTAAAGCTGCTGCAGCGGGTGTTGGTGTTGATGAAACCCGGCATGGGCTACGCAACCACTCCACGTCTGTCGCTTTTTCTGGCTTGGACGTGAACGGTTTGGGGCTGGCAACCCATGAGTTGGATGATGCCTTATGGGATGCCATGCTGGATCCTGACTCAAGTTTCTCAGCGATTTATAGCTTGTTCATTGAGCACACTCCGTGTTCTCATCAGCTATCATTCTGTACTCGGATCAAGGGCAACGCAGGGCTTGACGGCAAAGCCTGATGTTTCTATTTCGGGCTCAGGGGTCGAGCTTCGCACCAAGTCATTCCCTCAAGCTTCAACTCTCGAGCTAGTTACTACCGCAGCGGGAGTGTTTGCACGCCTCAAAATGTACAGTAGTATATTACATGTCTCTATTTACAGTTCGACCCTCACAACCAAATATGATTACAACCAGTCGCCGCCCCATTACGTCCCCTTTCCATCCCCAACCCCCTCCTAGTTATCACTCCCACCACCTCCTCAGTCCGCCTGCACCCGCACCCCCAGCCTAGCCATCCCCACCCCCACTCCCCTAGCCCTCTTCCGCCTCAACGGCAAGCCCCCAGCAGTCATATTCGTCCCATTCCCCGCCCCACCAGCAGTCCCGTTCACCATCACCCCCTCCGCCACAGCCTGAGCCGTCCCATTCCCACCACCATTCTTCCGCCCCTCTCCACCGCTGCTCTCCGTCACAATAACAAGGATATTAGTCCTGCCCGCTCCTCCTCGATTTCCTTTTCCCTTGCCCTTGCCCTTTCCCTTTCCTTTGCCCTTTCCTTTGCCCTTTCCTTTGCCCTTTCCTTTGCCCTTTCCTTTGCCTTCTTTGTTTTTACCCTTGCCTTTGCCTTTGCCCTCTCCTTCTTCGTCGTCGTCACCCCTCATGTCGGGCACCGGTGCGGGTACGGCGAGAGCACCAGGGAGAACGGCGGCGGCCGCTACTGCTGCTAGGGCGGTCTGGATGTTGCGGGGTTGTTACCTAAGTGTTGGTGATGGTTGGAGGGTAGACAGGGGAGGGGGTTGGACTTACGGTGTAGCGGTTGAGGGTTGCTGGGGGGTTGAAGCCCGCTGCCGTGGTGGTGAGGGCCGCTGCTGTGAGCAGGGCGGCGAGGAGGGGTGGAGCGTGCATGGTGGTGGTTGTGGGAGGGTTGCGGTGGGAGAGATGGAAGGGGGTTATGTACGTTGAGGGATGTATGTATGTACAGTCGCGCCGGGTGGATGAAAGTAAATATACAAGAAAGGAAGAGAGGGAAAGGCCCAGCCGTTCTCGAGCGATTGACAGGGTCAGATTGGTGATGCTGAAAGAGTGACTGAGGAGACTACCTGAGTGTCCTGGAGAAGAAGGGGAAGTATTCCGTGGTGCGAAAGGAGGACATGTTTATACGAGCTCTCTGTCCACACAATTCATCAAGTTTGAGCGCTCTCCTGTCTTTGTTACAAGGAGGCAAGTGCACAAATCCCCTGAAGCTCGCATATCAATCGGTCTTCTCAAACCTCCAGATCAAGATTACTGCTTCAGCCACGGCAGCATCAAACACATTTGTATCCCACACGCAATTAGCAGCATACAGCGCGTCCTAAACTCGAAAGATGAGATGATGTCTCAAGGAACGTATCGCGCCAAGATCCCGACCCGTCTGACGCCCCAGATTGCCGTGTGGCACAGTCCCAGATCTAAGATCAGGTTACTGTGCATGGATTGGTCCAGACTCGGGAGTCTGGCCGCTTTAGGTAGCCGTGTTCTGTGCCAGTGACATGCAGGGCTGACGTCGAGGTGTCAGATCCACATCTGAATCGCTGATCGGAGGTCGGCTGCCGGGTCCCGGGCCGGGTCGGGTCCACGTGCCAGCGCAGAATTCGTCAGTGGTGTCGACAGAAATGTCATGTGTTTGGGTCGTTTTGACAGAAAGAATGCAGTTAGTTTCAATGCCAGGTGGCGCCGGACTATCGAAGCGACAGTCTCAAGGAATATGTTTTATTTCACGCTAGAAAGTAGAAACTGATCTCTAGAGTACGAGATTCGATAGTTCTTATTCGTGGCTGATTTAATAACCGCCGTTTGCTCGGCAAACAGGCAGGGGCAAAGCGTCTTGTATCTCACAGGACCTTGATGGCAGGAGATGATGAGAGATGACATTTGCCTTATTCTTACGCAATAATGCACGGGCAGGTATTCTCGTGTAGCTAATAATAACAGCAGAACTATATATATGTCCTTTGACACAAAACGTTGTCGACAGTTGAGTCGTGGGTCTTTAGGGC
>FSTF01000044.1_pt1 | contig 10216 bp, 10 predicted proteins | sample 1637001 | NCBI WGS metagenome assembly FSTF01 (sample SAMEA3914816, study PRJEB12502) | metagenome | biome: forest; material: soil | place: USA | collected 2011-09-16 | depth 0.3 m
GGCTCCGGTGACCTCGCTATCTTCCTCATGGAGCCGAGCGACATAGAAGAGTATGTGTCATACTATGCCGGCGACAACTACTGTGACACTGTCGAACTCCTCGACTAGTCACTTCGCTTTGCTGGTCATCCGCGCTAGCCGGGACCTGAGTTTTCAGGTCGGCCGGCCGCGGGGGGGCCGGGGCTTCACGGCCTAGCGCCCTGGTCATCCGCGCTAGCCCGGATGACCGTCACCCACGCCTGGCGCCCTGAGATAACGTTAGTTACTTATAGCTCCGCCTCCCTCGCGGCGACGGTGTGTGTGCTATTTTCTGCATCCCTTACTGCACTAGATAATTACTCGAAGTAAATATCGTAGCATTCCCCCCAGAATAAGCATTTTCTTTTGGGAAGAACTTCCCAGACCCAATCGTGTAGGTTCGGGGACCTTCGAGATTCGCGAACACTTGCACCGGATTCCTCGCACTGCATACTTCTTGTCGTTCTTTACCTCATGCCCAGTTCCTCCGGGATTCAACATGCTCGAGTCGAGTCGGACATGAGGCTTCAACTTTTGTTTACTCTAGCGAGATCAAAATGTGTTGGAAGGGCCCATTTTCCAGGCAGCCACCCACCCACTTTTCCTTCCTGTTCTTTCTTTTCCAGACAGACCGACCACAACAGCCAAGATTCATATCACCGGTTGGGCCTGCATTTCCCACAAAATGCGATCGGATTTCCATGGAAACATCTGTTATTGCCACCATAGTTCCCATCCAGTGACCATTTCACTGGCAGCCCTTCCCCAATACAACCACTAGGACGCTTTCAAGAGTGCTGGAATTGTCCATCGAGGTCGACCGGCAAGAGAGTCAACAGCGATCAGTTGGACTCCCGCCTGCCCCTAGCACCAGATCTCATCCCAGTTTCCTCCCCGAGCACGGCCTTCCTTTCTGCACCCGCCAAGTGGCACTATATATATGTAGGAGGTCCCACGAGGTCACTTTCGCCGCCGCCTTCCAATCAACGGACCACCCAAGTGGTCAAGCGGCCGTGGGCGGAGGGTTCACAGCGGGGGATTCAGCAACCACAATAGCACGGGTTCGACTCCCAGTCAGTGAAACACAACCTTTGTCACGCAATGATCGACCTTAGGTACCTAGGTACTAGGCAGGCACGTTCAATCCTTGCAGCTCCATATGTGTTCAGTCTGGCCCCTCGTCCTCTCCTCGTGGTGATAACTTTCAAAGTGACTTCCAACCATCGTTGTTACATGTACCTGATTGATAATTACACGATACCGATGCAAGCATATGTTCCCGCCTGGAGGTTGGTGCAAGCCAGCCCGCCGACCCCAGCATTCCAGAGCACAAAGATGTCGGTAGAGATAGGACCATTGTAAAAAGCAACGATGTTGCACGTGTCGCCGGGGTTGACCTTGACAAACTTGTTGCAGTTGCTGGCGATGCCGGTTTGTGTCGGGAGCGGGGTGGTAATGCCATTGGCACCTGTCGTCGCAGTCGGCTGGATGACGCCGATGCAGGCGTAATCTCCAGCTATAAGACCGGTACAGGCCTCGCTCTGGCCGTTCCATAGTTTCACATTCTGGCCACCCCCTGCGTTGTTCCAGAAGGCGATGCCATCGCATGTATCGCCCGCGTTGATCTTGACGAACTTGTTGCAGTTGCTGACCATCCCGGGCTGTGTCGGAAGCGGCGTTGTGACGCCATTCGCACCTATCGTCGCAGTAGGCTGGAGGACGCCGATGCAGGCGTAATCTGCAGCTATCAGACCGGTACAGGCCTCGTTCTGGCCGTTCCATAGTTTCACCCACTGGCCACCCTCTGCGTTGTTCCAGAAGGAGATGCTATCACACGTGTCGCCCGCGTTGATCTTGACGAACTTGTTGCAGTTGCTAGCAATGCCGGGTTGGGTGGGGAGCGGCGTTGTGATGCCGTTTGTCCCCACGGTCTGGGTGATGCTCGTGGTCGTGGTCGGGGGCGTGGACGTTGTTGTCGAGGTGGTCAAGGTTGTCCGGGTCGTCGAGGAGACCGAAGTTGTCGAGGTTGCCGACGGGGTCGTGAGAGTGGTGAGAGTGGTGAGAGTGGAAGCTGATGAACTTGTGGAGGTGGAGCTGAGCGAGGTGGTGGTGGTCAAGGTTGTCCGGGTCGTCGAGGAGACCGAAGTTGTCGAGGTTGTCGACGGGATCGTGAGAGTGGTGAGAGTGGAAGTTGGTGAGCTGGTGGAGGTGGAGCTGAGCGAGGTAGTGGTGGAAGTGGTGCTGGTGGAAGTGGTGCTGGTGGAAGCGGTAACGGGGAGCGTCGTGGTTGAGATATCGGGGAAGAAGGTGGACAGGTTGACGGACAGCGTTCTTGTGAAAGGAGTGCCGGGGACAGCAACGCAGTACCACTGGCGGATCTGTCACGACGATTTGATTTGGTTAGCCAGAGGAGGCGCTCAGAAACGTAACGAACATGGATCCCCAGGTGGCAAGGAGGTCACGACGTACCTGGAGACCTGAGCAGTCCCCTCCAACACTCGGGTTCCATTGTTTGAAGTCACCTTGGGCGAAAGTGCCAAACATCATGACGATAAGGTCGCAGGTGTCTCCACTGGTGGTGCGATACCAGGAAACACAGGTAGAGATGGTGTCTCCGGGCGCGGCCGCCGGCTTGACAGTGACGGTGGGCGGAGGGGGGCGGTAATCCTCAGGGTAGGCGCCGACACAGTAGTACTTGTCCGGCACAACGGCGCTACAATTCCCTCCCAGCACTGGATTCCACTCGAACAGCTCCTCGAGGGTGATGCTGCTGTCCGCCCGAAGCTCGTTGCATGTGTAGCCCTGGGATATGTCAGCGACTGCTCGCCCTCCCTCGGCATAAGCTCTTGTGCGTATTAGATTGAGAGACGCACCGGGCGGGACTTGGCAAACATCACACAGTCCGTTGGCATGGGGCCAGCCGACGGTGTGGGTGTGAAGCTCGGGTCCATCGTTGGCAGCGGCGCTGGCGTCCAGGAATAATACGGCGGCAGCGTGATAGCGGTAGCCGTGGGAATTTCGACTGTGAGGCCCGTCTGCGGTTGGATGCTGACACACAGGTAGTAATTGACGTAGAGGCCCGAGCAATCGGTGCCCACCGCAGGGTTCCAGGCAAAACTAAGACAAGTGTCAGTAAAAGGTGCTGGATCAGGAGGGGGCGCGTTTGGGCCGTTTACAAGTCGTCCATGCTCATCCACGTCTTGTACTTCTGCCAAATGCTGCCGCAGTTCTCGTTCTCGACAACGAGATGCCAGTCGTTGCAGAACGCTACCTGGCCTGCCTGCGTCCGGGTGGGAGGCCAGGTGGTGTCGACCGTCGGGGTCGTGATGGTCCAGGTGGGCATCGGGTGGCGGATCGAGTAGGTCGAGTTGAAGGAGACCGACGAAGAAACAGGACTCGAAGTGGTCGTGGTACTGGTTGTTCTGGTGGTGCCGGTGGTGCCGGTGGTGCTGGAGGTGACGGCCGGGCCCAATCCCACGCAGTACGCGTAGTCCGGCCAGAAGTTGGTGGCACAGTTGCTCGATACCGCAGGGTTGTAGGCAAGGAACTGGGCGAGCGTGATCCCGTACCGGGCGGCAATTGCGGTGCAGTCATCCCCCGACTTTACCAGGTACCAAGAGTTGCAGTTCGCCGGCGTCCCCGTGAAAGTTGGTCCGGGTGGGCTGGTAACGCGTGTCGTGGACGAGGTCGAGGATGCTGTCGTGCTTGTTGGCGCCGCAGCACCAACACCGACACAGTAGGCATAATCAGGCCAGAAATTGGTGAGGCAGTCACTCGAGACTGCGGGATTCCATGACAGAAACTGCGCGTGAGTGATGCCATATTGAGCCTCGATCGTTGCGCACGTGTTCCCCGCGCCGACGATTTGCCACTTGTTGCAGTTGGAGGAAATCCCCGGCTGCGTAGGGCCCGGAGGGGTCGTGCCCTGGGCCATGACGGGGCGGGTGAGGAGGAGAGAGGAGACGAGCAGGAGTGTGAGCCGGCGCATCATCTTTGTCGAGGTGCTGGGCTTCGAGACAGGGTGCTAGTCGTTGTTGTTATTGAACCCGATCTCAGGGAACTCACCAGGCCGAATCCTCGACACTGGGTTTCTTGCAGATTCAGCGGGCGGGATTCGAGTGTCGAACCTCAAGTAGCCTCCTGCGACGTGTGTTCTGGTGCTGTTCTCCCCTGACTGAATGGCGTTGGCTGGACGAGCCACGGTGACGAGACGACGAGCCTGACGGCGGAGCTTTTCGCTTCCTCGCATGAGCCACGGGGGGACATGGCCGGCTTGCATCTCGACAGCGAGCTCGTCCCTGCAAGTCCCAGCCCTTCAGAGCTAGCGTCCAAGACAATGGATGCCATAGCACACAGGCGTATGGCCAGGATGACAAAGAAAAGACCGGCTCCTGGCTCACACTGTGTGTGCCTAGGTCCTCTGGTCCACCCCAAGGCGCGATGTCACCGTTACATGGAGCGGAGAGTGGATCCTATCACTTAATTATTGAGCAGGATTTGGGGTGAACCCGATTGGTCAGTCGAAAAATCCATGCTGGACCGAGCTCTGTGTGTACAGTGACTTGCTCCCTCGAACATGGTGCGCAGCCTAGCTGGGGGTTGGCGGGAGGCAGACCGCTCCCTATCTTTGCCCCAGGATGGGTATCACTGTCACGCTTTGTTGGTGATGGCGATGTTGAAATTCGGTTGAATTTCCCAAACATGGTATGGCGTGCGCTGCCATCACACGAGTTGGCCCCGCCCCCCTTTTCTGTGATGCGACTCCGGGGATATTTTTGTCGGTCAGGTCATGACAAGAAGATTCAGGGGCCAGGACACCTCCGCCCCCACGCCACAGACGCCAACGACCCAGCTCGAGTCACGGAGCCGCCCTGACTGCCCAGCTCTCTGCTGTTCCGTGCCCACCTCCTCTCTCGGCTGGACGGAACCTCTGGATGCTGAAGGACCCGGGCTGTCCGTCATCCGCTCGTCTCCTGCTACCTGTATTCTTTTCCCTTCCATCGACATCGACCCCATCGGAGGCACCTCTCACAATGAACCGCCGTCGACTCACTTCCCTCCTTGCGTTGCTTGTCCCTTGCGCCAATGCGGGGAGCGAGGCTTGGGAAGGGTCGGTCACCCTCGGCCCGCCACACCTGGCCGACCCCGTCGCGCTTGACGCCGCCGGCTATGCCATCACCGACAATGCGACTCACGGGGCCCGTCTCTCACGGCGCTACGGGAATGTGATCGCACAGGCGGGAACCGCGCCCAACCAGCTGTGGCCCGACAAGACCATCAGCTATTGCTACGAGACCGAAGCGGCGGGGACCCAACTCCACGAATACGTGAAGGCGGCTATCGACCTGTGGGCGAACAACGGCCTGAGCGGGATCGCCTACAAGTACATTCAGGTCGCCGCAGCGGGGCCCGCCTGCGTCAACTATACCCCGCGCGCCAAGGTCCTTGTGATTTCCTACAACACCCAGGGCCGCATGAGAACGACGAATGGCATGCCGGCGCTCGATCCGGGGACACCCAGCTACATAGGCCCGGCCATGACGCTGTCGGACCGAAGTGACATTGGCACTCTCGACGCGGTGAGCAACATTGCCCACGAGATCGGCCATGCCTGGGGGCTGCTCCACGAGCACCAAAACCCCTACTTCTGGGAAAAGGGGCCGGGCCTGAACGGCCTGGGCGGAGCAGAGGCGCCATTCAGCGAAGCCAGATTTGATTGCGAGGCCCTCAACGACTACGTGGAAAAAGCCCTGACCGTGGGCATGATGGTCTTGCCCTGCAGCCAGTACATGTCGGCAAGCGGTATCAGCTTTTCTGCCAGCGAGTGGCTCCCCATCCCCGAGCAATTAGGCAGCTGGGAGATGGGGGGGGAGGGTCTGACGGACGCCGACGTCGACTGGAAATCCATCATGATCTACCCGTCCGGCGCCGGAGGCATCGGCACAGCGGCCCCGGCGGCGCCTGGCCAGCCCCAGGACGCCAACGACCACCGCCGGCCCGTGCTGCTGCGACGGGATGGCTCGAGGATCACGCCCAACTACATTCCCTCGCCGCGCGACATCGAGGGGATCCGCAAGCTTTACGAGGACAAAAGCTTTCCCCAGGGCCTGCCCGTTCTGATTTCGGACAAGAAGAGTGGGAAGTTTGACAAGTTCTGGAAAAAGCTCAAGGGGGACAAATGCTAGGTAGCTTCACATCTCACTGGCAGTCGGGGCAGAGGATCTGAGAATCTGACATGGTGTGTGTTTTGTACGTACTGGCCTGTTCCGTGAAATATCGACTGAGTAGCTCATCTTAGGCTGCCTGCCCGGCTGCTCATTAATTACCTATTTGCTGAACGGACGTTCAACGGTCGGTGGTGATGCCTTCATCGGGCGCAACAATGAGTACGACGTAAATGTTTGAAAACGTGCACTACCCGTTGTATTATTTGTAACAATCAACAACAATGCGGCCGCTATCAGCCCGGATAGATGTCAATGACAAGGAACAGTTTCAACCCAAAACCGACAAGTCCCGCGAAGCTCGGGGGACAAGGAGTTCAGGAAGCATCAGAAGAATTGCCCACGATCAGCCCCGTTCCCAGGCCACACTCGGGAAATCCCTTCCACGGGTAGACGGTGGCCTTGGGTCGGTTGAGGTTGGAACCGAGTGCGCCGATCAGCGTCCCATCGTCCAAGTCAATGGCCCAAACCATGGTCCTGTGAGTTTTTCAAGCGGGAATCCCAGTCAGCGAAGCATCCATGGACGCGATCCATAGGTAGTCGGGCAAGAACTTACCCCCCCAGGCAACGCCGGTTGGCAAAGTCCTGCTTGGTCTTGAGTGTGTGGGCATTGTCCCAGCTGACCCATTGATCCGTGTCCCAGGTGACGATCTCGACAGCGTCCGCTTCAATGACCCTCCGCTGAGCGCCGTTCCTGATGATGTCGTTGATCTCGGCCGCCGACAGCACCCCAGCGGTGCCTGTGCACCGGCCTTCATCACCGCCCGTGGCGTTCTTGAACGGACAACCAGGATCCATGCAGCCGGGGTCCGCCATGGTAAAACCTGGTAGTATTCGGTCAGTCGAGCAATGGGGGTTTTGGAAAGAAACTTACTCCTGCCGTAGAACCCGAGCCCGAGATTGATGCGTTCGGGGTTGATGTTGTTGCGCCACAGAAGCTCCAGCCCCAAGTTGATCTCGGTCAAGTTGGTGTGAGCGTAAGCGAAGGAACCGATCGATTTTACGGTGCTGTCCCACGTGCCATCTAGATCGGTTCAAGTTCGTTTGTCAGCTGTGCTCCTCTCATGATGAAGAGGGGGGGGGGGGCGAACACCCAGAAACGTACGAATGTCGTAGGTCATGACGTTGAACCAGTCGACCCACGGCTCGATCTCATTGAGATTGAAGCCTCGTAGATACCAATAACTCGCAGGCTGGATTGTGCGTTAACCAGTGCGATCCGAAGCTGCTGTGGAACACTGCTGGGGAGACTCACGATGGTGATGCTGATGCCAAACTTCCTCCCAGTGCCATTGAGCCGCTCCCGCAGCCGACGCAGCATTCTTGGGAGATTGTTAAAGTCCGCTGGAATACCGCCGCGGTCGTCGGCCACCGGATACTAATTCAGCAAAGACGTGACGGAACCGTTAGCCCAGACAACAACGGCCGCAAGGGGGGTTGCCGCTTACCTCCCAATCGATATCCACACCATCAAAGCCGTACTGGAACAAGAAGGTGACCAGCGACTCGAAGAAAGCATCTTGGGCGCCATCCGATTTGGCCATGTCCGAGAACGCCGTGCGGTACGGGCCTGGGTCATTCATGGCCCAGCCGCCGATCGCAATCCACACCTCGAGCCCGGGCTGGGAGGCCTTGAGCGCCACCACGGGCCGGTACTGGTCCGGAGTATGGCTGTCCATGGGCGCGATGTGGAACGTCTGGGGATGGATGAGCGCAAAGGCAAAGTTGATGTGTGTGTAGTACCCCAAGGGTATCTGGGCAGGCGTCATGGTGCCGCATGGGCGTTCGAGGTTCCAGCCTTCGTAGTAGCCAACGGTCCGCTTGTCCGAAGTCCGTTGCGCGACCGGACACTCGGGGCTCGCGACCTGCTTGCCCTGGCAAAAGTCCTGGGTGGTGCCGCAGAAGCCGAACGGACTGCAGCAGACGTTGAGCGGGCAGACGGCCAACTGGGACCACTGGAGTCCCCAGCCCGGATCGCACTCGCTCTTCCAGTTGCATTGCGACGTGCAGCCGGTGCCGCAAAAGCTGGGTCCGGCACCGCACACACCTTTGCCTTGTCCGTCCCTAGAGAGGAGTCAGAGTCGACCATGGGGGGAGCAGGAATGAGACCTGGGCAACTGGTTCATATCACCTACAGAGGTCCACAGCAGCCGAGGCTGCACGATTTCGTGGCAGAGCAGGTGTAATCCGGCTCTCCCTCGGCCGCCGTGACAGCAAGGCGGGCGGGCGAGGAGGACGGCGATGCAAGTGCCCGCGCGGGGATGCCGCCCTCGGAGAGGTTGAACCCCTCGGACCGTCCGTGAACGAGGTTGACAGCGAGTTGTAATAAAATCACAGCAATGGACACTCCCCTCGTGCTTCTTGCGCACCAGTTGGGAGCCATCGCGCAGGCAGAGATTCAGGACCGTCGGGTTGGGTTTGAAGAGACAAGCAAGCACGCAAAGAATTTGTTGCTGGAGATCGCCGGCTCAACGAAGCACGCCGCGGACAACAAGCAGCCGACGTCGACGACTTGGAGGAGCTAGTTCCACCTGTGCCATATGTGGCGTCGTGTTCGCGTTCGCGTGGGCAGCGCATAACGGCAACAGCTGCGTCCCCCTGACAGAACATCTGCATCCCCCTGACAGAACATGTACTGGTACATCTGTATCGGACTCCCATCCCAAAATTCGACAAGGGAAGGCGCCCAGGTGACCAGGCGACGCTGCAACTCAAATTGCTACCCACGGCCAGCCCCCGCGTGGTGATCCTACATCAGAGCATGGTCGTGGAAACGAGGCAAGTGGGGCAAGGCGGTTGAGGCCGAAAATCCGATAGTTAACGTTAGCGGCACATGAAATGGATGGCGGAGAACAACAAGTCGGTGGAGCGGGACGGGTCGTTGGTTGTTGGTGGATCGCCCCTTAAACCGGGTTGGGGAACCGAGCCAGACAGACAAGGATCTGACCCCCATGCAACCCCTTGCAGCAAAGGATCTTGGTGGAGGCAACGGCCAAGCAGGCGCTGGGTTGATCAAGGGCTCGGGCGCAGTGCACAGTGCATGTTGTTGATGTCGTAATATTGATGATGGAATGGATGGGGTCCTGCATGGGATTTTGGAGTCTCTTCGCGTTGCTGCGTGGTGACGATAGAGACCAGACGGGGTTCGCGCTAGCATCATGGCCCCTGGCGCGGTCGAGTTGGTCCGGCAGACCACACCGCGGCCAGGGGCTCATCCCTGAGCCTTCTCCGGGCCCCAACCGCTGCGAATGCTTATGGGCCAGCAAGGCGCTGCCGCGTCCTCGAGAACTGGTAGTCACGCCGCGGCGGAGAAAGAATTCCTCGACACAGGTCACGTCGGCGACTGCCCAGCGGTGCGCCCATCATGCCCTCACCCAAGTGGCTTCTCGCTGCCGTTTTGTGGCCAGCACCCTGCACCCCTTATGCGGTCCGCAAGGACCCCGTCAACAGTACCGGCGGTGGCATCACGCCGGTGAGAACGCACGAGTCACCGCTGCTGGCCGAGCGGGACGACAGCTCGGATGTCTCGTTCGGCTTCGTCCAGCGCTGGGCTGCCATCGGCGACAGCTTCACGGCGGGCATCGGCTCGGGAAACCAGCTGGGCCAACCGCCGGTCAACTCGGCCGACTGGATGTGCTCTCGGTACAGCTACACCTGGCCGCAGATCGTCGACCGCTACATCGGCCCTAGCAAGAAGGACTTCCAATATCCAGCTTGCAGCGGTGACCGTTCCGAGGGCATCTACAAGCAGGCTCAGAACCTGCAGGGCAACCTCGACCTCGTCATGATGACCGCCGGGGGCAACGATCTGTGTTTGGTAAGCAGTCCATGAACGACGGCCGCCCGTGGCTTATTACTGACAGAAGGACAAAGGCCGCAATGATCCGCGTGTGCGTGATACTGCCGTACAGCGGCGAAGACGCCTGCACCAGCATCATCAACAAGGCACAGGAGAACATCAACACCATCCTCAA
>FSTF01000369.1_pt1 | contig 10188 bp, 5 predicted proteins | sample 1637001 | NCBI WGS metagenome assembly FSTF01 (sample SAMEA3914816, study PRJEB12502) | metagenome | biome: forest; material: soil | place: USA | collected 2011-09-16 | depth 0.3 m
CGTCCGCTCTCCCTTAATTAAACTGCTAATCGCCAAATCAGTACTCAGGTCGGTGACGACTGGGGAATCCTTGGTGTTGTATGTTTTTTGTCTTCTTCCGCGGTGGTACACCCCCTATGTAAGACACGGCCTCAGCCTCTAACTCTCACATACGACCATAGATAGCAGACAATACGAGGTATCCTGATCTGGCTTGTGAGAAGAAGGGAAAGGTAGCGGGGTGGCTGTGAGGAAGACAAACGTGGGGGCAGAACCTGGAGACTATACCTTGCCGAGCGCTATCAGTACCTAGCTGACTACATGACTGTGAAGAGCACACATGCTGGTCTCCCAAACCAACAGCACAGCTTTGCGGTTTGACCTCTCTGCCAAAGCTCGACAGATGTCATGCGCATGTATGCCCCATCGCAAACCTCGAAGTTAACCGTAGCACAGATTCAAGCTGGGAGTGAAGCACAGCAGAGATCTCGATAAGAAGACAGCCTAACACATGGTATGATTTGAGGGCCTTCTAGTCATTCTGAGTACATGTATGAGCCGCGACGTGCATGAGGTATTAGTGAGCAACCGGACTGCATCCTGGATGCCAAACACATCCTCAGGATGAGTACCTACCTTACTTATCAGATCATGACACCGACTGCAGCTTAAGAGACCGGCGACTGCAGCCCGTATGAAGACCAATCGCAGCCTCGACGGTGACGGCAGCGTAATAAAGAAGCTGAGTCTTCGGCCGGCTCAGAATTACAAATCTCATCTTACGTCGCACTTGGTCTTTGATTCTACTGGCTTTCGAGATTGCGAGACGGGAAGCTGATCGGTAAGATACCTGGGTACCTCATGTAATCGCATGCACATGTGCCACATCTTACCGCGCCCCCAGTCCACTTCCCGCGTGCGCTAGGACCGGGCCGAGCTCTGTTTTGAGCCTAAGGTACGGAAAACGGACATTAGCTCAGCTCTTATTTCGGATATCTCTTAGAGGCACGGGTATCCTGTATAAGTGCAAGCTCAAAACCTCGATTGGAGGCTGGCTCGATGGAAAGGCAGCTGGTCACTTGATAATCTTGTGATGGCCAAAGTGTAAATCAAGACAAACTCCACACGGAGTTTCTTTTGAACAAGATCCTGTCCCTGAAACGAAGCTTTCCGATCGAGTTTTCCCAATGGGGGCGGTAATATTCAGGGGGCAGCGGGTAGAGGTAGGGATGTCAAGAGGACAAAGACGGGAACCAGCGAGGCGGCCCAATAGGAATAAGCACCGGAGTGTGATAAGGAGCGGGATCCATGTTCCCACTGTAGGTTGCAGTGCGTCTCCTGGTGAGGGTGCTTGATTAGACGGAGCGTGCCATTGGCGGCAGCATGCACCTCACTCTCGACAGCTTGCGTAGGGAGAAGATCGCCGGATGCAAGTCCGAGGCACTCAGTCTCCCCGAGGTGTCAGGGCGGCTCTGTGAGCTTACTGAGCTACAGGGCCATGTGCGCCCGATCAGGGACCTCACTTTTAGGGAAAACCAAGCCCTACCGGTCTGCATTCTCTGACCACCTCCTTTCCCTTTGGGGAACTCCATGATTTGCAGGTACTGCCAGACACCTCGCAGGCTGGTATCTCCAGTTCTCAACGGCAAGGAGCAGAGTGTTTGAGGGTCTGTGACGAACTCTGGAATGCACACTGTGTGTTGTGCACATGAAAGAAACGAGGCACACATCAGGCACCAGACAGGCCTGTGGCGCTGTTTGCCGTTTCCCTCCCGTGTCCCTTTCAACAGGTTACACAAGCTCCCCGTCTCGGCAGGTCGGCAATTTCTTTTGAGTTCGTTTGTTTTCGACTCACAGAGTGAATTAGTCAGACAGCAGCTGCCTCGCAGCCGCAGCCTGCCTCTCATCAACCGGCCCTGTCAGTGTCAGTCACCCTTCGCGTCGTCTTCTTTTCCGAAGGGGGAAAGGCGCCCACTGGCTTCCTCGCGACCCCGAAACGAACTGCCCGAGTGTCGGAGCTGCGCTGATTCCGTTTACTCACCCAGTGCTCACCTTATCATGGCAACCACAAGTCGCGACTTCGGCGATGAGCCGCCTCCGCAGCAACAAGACAGCGATGAAGCTGGACGCCAACATCATGTCGATGAGCATCCGCAAACCGGCGTCACCACTCATGATTCTTCGGCGTCAGCGCTTCCTGGCGACGAAACAAAGGCTGAAACGGCCGCCACTGGCCAAGATTCACAAGAAGAAGAACGGGATCCAAACATTGTGGATTGGGATGGCCCCGATGACCCAGCCAACCCCCAGAACTGGTATGCAGCGCAGTAGAACCCGCGGACTGCACCACAGATAAGCAAAACAGGAATCGGCTGACGCAGGTTTGGACAGGACTCCTCGGAAGAAATGGGCCAACATCGCGGTCCTCGCCTTAATCACCTTCATGGTTCCGCTCGCCTCGTCCATGTTTGCCCCCGGCATCCCGCAGGTTCTGAGCGACTTTGACACCAACAACCCATCCTTGGCCACGTTTGTGGTGTCAGTGTACATCCTCGGCCTAGCTGCGTATGTGTATCCTGATCTCGTTCCCAAGCTGTCAGGTCCATACTGACGCATGCTTTCAACAATCCAGAGGGCCGCTCGTGCTGGCGCCGCTGAGCGAGCTCTACGGGAGAGTCGTCATCTACCATGTCGGCAACGTCCTCTTCATCATCTTCACCGTCGCCTGCGCCCTTGCTACCAACATGAACATGCTCATCGCGTTCCGGTTCCTGTGCGGCCTAGTCGGCGCCGGCCCCATCGCCATCGGGGGTGGCACCATTGCCGACCTCACAACCCTCCAGCAGCGCGGCACCGCCATGTCGGTCTGGAGTCTGGGCCCGCTCCTGGGGCCGTCGATTGGCCCGGCTGCGGGTGGGTTCCTCGCCCAAGCCGAAGGATGGCGCTGGATCTTCTGGGTCCTCGCTATCACGGCAGGCGTCATCACAATCGCAAGCCTCGTCGTCCTCCGCGAAACCCACCCGGGAACGCTGCTCGAGAGGAAGACAAGGCGGCTGCGCAAGGAGACGGGCAACACGAACCTCCGGTCAAAGCTCGACCTGCAAATCCCGCCGAGAACCCTCTTCCTGCGGTCTATCGTGCGGCCGTCCAAGCTCCTGCTCTTCTCCCCGATCTGCCTCGTGCTGAGCATCTACTCCGCCTTCGTCTACGCCATGATCTACCTGATGATTAGCACCTTTACATTCGTCTTCCAGGACAACTACGGCTTCAGCGAGGGCATTGTCGGGCTCGTCTTCATCGCGCTGGGGCTCGGCATGCTGTTCGGCGTCGCCGTGCAGCAGGCGATCGGGAACTGCATCATGAAGCACCTGGCCGACGCGCGCAACCACGGCAAGCCCAAGCCCGAGTACCGCATCCCGCCCACGCTGCTGGCGGGGATCCTCATCCCCGTCGGGCTGTTCATCTACGGCTGGACGGTGCAGTACCGCGTCCAGTGGGCCGTGCCGCTGCTCGGCGCGCTGCTTGCCGGCATGGGGATTTGCATCATCAACATCAGCATCAATCTGTACCTGGTGGATGCATTTACCGTGTATGCCGCGTCGGCCTTGGCCGCGTCGACGGTGCTGCGCTCCACCTTTGGCGCGACGTTTCCGTTGTTTGCGCTGCAGATGTATGATACGCTGGGCCTGGGGTGGGGCAACAGTCTGCTAGCGTTTATCTCGGTGGTCATGTTGGCGATTCCGCCGCTGTTGTTTTATTACGGCGAGCGGCTGCGGAGTCATCCCAAGTTCCAGGTCAAGCTTTGAAGGGCGGCAGTCAGGGAGGAGTGTACATTAGCCTTTTGGGATTGAGGAATCCACGGGCGTGAACCATCGTGGTCATGAAGATACGTTGGGAGAGGAGGAGGGGAAATCGGGTTCATACAGCCCGGTAGCCACCATAATTGCTGGGTGAGATTTCGACTTCTTCGAGCAGTGTAAAAGACAAAATGCTATATTACTCTATTGCTTTCTGTTAAAGAGCCGGCGGCTGGCCATGTTGTGGTTGTGGACCCCACTGTGTATTACACGAGATGGACACCTCCTCCGTCTTGATTTGAACCCAGGCACTCTGGCGAAGGAAAACGACGTTGGTTGGTTTAAATCATAATCTCAGTTCTTGTTGGACGTTGTGGGGTTTACGCGAATATTGCCACGCAGGGCACTGCAGAATTGGGCTCAAATTGATTGATTGACTGGGGCAGTACTGGCCATACTGCTTGTTCGTATGTCTTGAACTGTGAGTGTGGGACAGGATGGTCAGGCGCGCTCTTCTCCGCACCCAAATTGGCCGGGCGCAGGAGCTTAACTACCCCTGACCAGGGCGGCCTGAGGCATTCGACCCAGATGACCTGAGGCACCAGGATTACTCATCACTTCCAACAGTTCTTGTTGGACGTTATGTGGGTTTGACGAATAGTGGCTCCACGCAGGGCACGGTCAAATTGGGCTCAATTGATGGGTTTGAACAGGTTGATTGAACTGGGCCAAGATTGGCGCGATGTTCTCTGTCTTGGTTTCTTGATTGAACCTCGTTGTCTTGGCTGGAACTGGGATCCAGGCGCGCTCTGGCGCCTGGCCCAGGCGGCCTGGGCACCTGGCTTACTCATCATTTCCAACAGTTCTACTGCGCCGAAACCGGGTACGAACAGAGAGCAGCACAGTCCAACAAGCAAACAACCGACACCCCCAACGTCTGTCCACATGATAAAGCAGTATAAGAAACAGGAAATGAAAAGAAATAAATAGAAGGGGAGAGTCTTCAAGCCAAAGCAGCGCCCACCCACCCAAGACCAAAACCCTCAACTACCTACATTAAACCCCCCAACCTCACACACACCAAACAACCAACCCACAGCACAATTGAACACAAACAACCGCTTTCCCCCCCTTTAGGTACTCACCCCGCCAACCCCACAAGCAATTTACTCTTCCTTGCAATCTGCACCGCAAACACCTCCATCGGCACCGCCGCCAAGATCTCCATCAGCGTCATGTTCGCCTTCATCTCCTTCGTAATCCAATTCCTTACTTCCAACGCCACCAGCGAGTCCACGCCGTACCGGTACATCGGCCGGGCGGCATCCACCTCAGACGGCGGGATGCGCAGGATGTCGGCCATGGTCTTGACCAGCGCCTGCGTTATGATAGCGGCGGCAGGGGCGGGGTCTTTGTTGGTTGCGATTTCTGAGAGGCGGGTTGTGATGGACGTGGTTGCAGTGGTGCCGTCCCCCGTGGGGGTGGTGGGGGATACGCTGGTGACGGCCAGGGAGGCGAAGCGCGGGTCGGAGAAGTGGAGGGGCGGGGCGAGGTGGTGAGTGGCTAGGATGTCGCCGGTGCCGAGGCCGACGCAGACTTGCGCGGGGCAGAGGGGGCGTCCCCCGTCGTGGGGTTGGGTCTGCCCGTTGATCAGGCTTTTCATGAGCGCGCGGAAGGCGGGCTCGCGGATGCCGAGTACCGGCTCCCAGGCCTGCATGAAGTGGGAGTCGCCCTCGGCGATGACGCCGACGTCGCGCATGATGCCGAGGTTGACGGACACGGCGGCGAGGCCGCGGGCGCGGCGGTAGGCGGCGAGGGAGTCCTGGTAGGTGTTGCCCGCGGCGTACTGGGCCTGGCTGGGGTTGCCGAAGACGCCGGCGATGGAGGAGCAGAGGATCATAAAGTCGAGCGGGCGCGTGTGGGAGAAGTACTGGTGCAGGTTCCACGTGCCTTGGACTTTGGGCCGCAGGCCCGTCGTCCACTCGGCGTACTTCATCTTCTCGAACACGACGTCGCGGAGGACCATGGCCATCTGGACCACGCCCTTGACCGGCGGGAGCTGCTTGTTGCAGTCCGCCATGGCCTGGAGGAAAGACGCCTCGTCAGCGACGGCGGCGCGGTAGGCTTTGGCTTGCACACCGCGCTCGGCGAGCTGGTCGATGACGGCCCTCGCCTCGGGCTTTGCGTCGCCGGACCGCGAGAGGAAGGCGATGTGCCGGGCGCCGGACGCGGCAAACTCGAGCGCCAGACTGCGGCCCAGGCCGCCCAGGCCGCCGACGATGAGATAGGTCGCGTTCGGATCGAGCTTGAGCGAGTCCTTGGCGCGGTATAGGATGGGAGCCCGGCCGTGGTCGGCGGTGAAGGATAGCACCATCTTGCCGAGGTGCTTGCCCTGCTGCATAGTGCGGAAGGCCTCCTCGACACAGCCCACAGGGTACACGGTGACGGGCTGCGCCGGCCGCAGGGCGCCCTCGCGCAGGAGGTTGAAGACCTCGCCCAGGATCTCCCCGAGCGTGTCCGGGTCCTGCTGCAGAAGGGTCACCATGTTGATGAAGCTGAAGGTCGTGCTCTTGGCAAACGGCCGCATGTCGAGCCGCATGTTGTCGGTGATGTCGCGCAGGCCGATCTCGACAAAGGTGCCAAACGTCGCCAGGCAGCTGAACGACAGCCGCAGCAGCTCGCCCGACAGCGAGTTCAGCACGCAGTCGACGCCGCGCCCGCCCGTGACCCGCTCGATGCCCTTGACGAAGCTGGCGTCGCGCGAGCTGAAGATGTGCTCCTCCGGGATGCCGTACTCGTCCACCAGCAGCCGGCGCTTCTTGTCCGTCCCCACGGTGGCATACACCACCAGGCCCATGTGCTTCGCCAACTGCACCGCCGCCTGCCCCGTGCCTCCCGCCGCCGCGTGCACCAGCACCGACTGCCCGCGGCGCAGCTTGGCCAGCCGGACCAGCGCAAAGAACGCGGTGCAGTGCGTGACGGGCACGCCCGCGGCGTCCTCGAACAACATGCCCTCGGGGATTCTCTGCGCGACGCGGTAGTCGCACCGGATTCGCGTCGCGTGGGTTCCGCCCGCCGTCAGCGTGCTCACCCGGTCGCCGGGCTTGAGCGAACCCACCTCGGCGCCCAGCCGGCCCGTCCGGACGACCACGCCGCTGGCCTCCTGGCCGATCCCCGTCACGGCGAGCAGGCCCATGGATCCCATGATATCGCGGAAGTTGATGCCGCTGGCGCGGACCTCCAGCTCGACCTCGTTGTCGGCCAGCGGCGCCAGCGCCGTGCTCTCGTCTTCGGGGACGAAGTGCAGCGTGTTCAGGAGGCCGGGCCTGCCGATGCTGAGACGGAGAGGGGGCGTGTCGGTGATGGGCTTGCCGTCTTGATCATCACTGCTCCGAAGACTAGCGACGCGGGCCGAGTCGTGCAGGTGGTTGCGGATCTGGTCATTCTCCGCCGGGTTGTTGTAGATGCGCGAGACCTGCAGGAGCCCGCCGTGCTCCCTAAACTCGTTGTCGGCTATCGGCGAGAGGAGGATGCGTGCCGCGAGGCCAGGGCCGTGCTGCGGTCCTTCGTTACCGCCGCTGAGATGCAGGAGCTGGAACTTGACGCCGGCGAATTCGCTTCGGATGCAACGCGCGAAGCCGTCAACCAGCCTGAGCGCGGGGCTGTCGCCGCGCGTGACCCAGAGCAGCCGCTCGCTGTTGAGGATCAGTGAGCGAATGTTTTCGAAGTCCGCCTCGGACAGGTTGTCCAAGACCGGCTGCTCAAGTTCCAGCAGGGAGATACATGTTTTCGCACCGACGCCGGCGTCGACATCGGCAATGGCTGTCGCCCCAATGATATCCGTCCTGGTCGACACGGCGTATCCCTGGTCCTCGAGGATATCCCGGAGCTCGTTGGAAAACGCTTGCATGGCGGTGGAGGCCTTGGATGGTTGCAGGATGACCACCTCCTCCCCGACTGAACCGTTAGTGAGCCTCTCAGGCTGTGTCTGGTTCTTGGTTGCGTAGTGGTACAGGGCGAGCGAATCAACGCCCTTCGGGGTGCAAGAGACCAGCTCGAATCCCTGTGGAGGCACGAGCCCAGGTGGTGAAGAAGATGTTGCCCCCTCGTCGTTCGGAGCAGCAGCAACCATAAGAATCATCGCATCAGGCTTGGCAAGGCGTGCGAGGGATTCCGAGACACTTTCGAGATCTTGGGGATTCTGGCTGACGTTGTGCGGGATGACGAACAGGTCTGCGGGTGCGACATCTGCAGCCAAGGGAGCCTCGAGAGCGAAGGGTTGGCCAAGCACCTCTGCCTTGCTGTCCGCACTGCCCCTGACCACGCCGTAGCGGACCTGGCTTGGGAGGATGATGCCTCGTGGCAGGTTGGACATGAGCACCTCAGGGAGGTCCTCGGCGCTCGCAACCAGCTCGATCACGTCAACCGCCGGGCGCTGATGGATTGCCATGCGGACGAGCTTTCATGTTGTCAGCCATCCTAGTTCAGAGGGCACTATTTGCAGGGACGGACTTACCTCTCCGAGCATTTCATGTGTGGTTGTACTTGACACCACCCGACTGATCTCAGCCGGCTTCAGCAGCTCCAAGGCAAAGTTCCAATGCACCTCAGACGCAATCTCAGCCGGGTCAACATCGACCCCGTCTCGATCCTGCGCGGCCGCGTCGTCCACCTCGAGCTCGGCCAGCCGGAAATCGGCAATGGACAGGAACACGCGCGACGCTCCCGAATCAAGCATGTGAATATCAGCCGACCACTCGTTAAACCCGTGCCTATTAGAACGACTGAAACCCGGCATGACGTAGCCCACGTCGCCGGGGACGTCGGCGGCGATCTCCAGCTCGCCGATGCTCTTGGGCAGCATGGGCGCGTCGAAGCCGAACGAGCCCGGGCCGTGGGTGTTGCTCGTCGTGCCCACCCACGCCTGGAGGACCGCATCCAGAGCGGCAGCGTGGAAGAAGAACGGCCGGGCCAGCTTGCCCTTGGTAAACGTCTCCCCGATGTCGGCGAGCTTGACCTCGAACGCCGTCTTGCCGTTGCCCGGGTGGCAGTTCTCCACGCCCTGGAAGACCTCGCCGTACCGCAGCGCCGACTGGCCCAGGCGGTCGTAGAAGTACTCCTTGGAGACCGTGTCCGGGCACTGGCGCAGAATGCGGTGGTAGTCAGTGACGCGGGCGGCCTCGAGCCGGGAGTCCTCGCGGACCATCTGCGGGCTGCGCGCGTCCTCGTAGGCGATCGAGATCAGGCCGCGGCAGTTGTTGCGCACCGTGCCCGTCACGCCGGCGCACGAGGACACGGTGAACTCCCACCAGGCCGCCGGGGTGGACCCCGTCGTGGCCAGGAGGTGCGGGCGCATGTGCGTGATGATCTCGGTGGCCACGCCGTCGGCGAGCGCCATCAGCGCCGTGAACGAGATGTCGCGGAGCGTGAACGCGCGGGGCGTCTTGCCCGGCTCCGCCATCTGCTGGGCAGCCTCGAGCACAACGCTGATGACGCCGGCGCCGGGGAAGAGGACGGTGCTGCCGACCGTATGGTCGCGCAGCCAGGGTTCCTCCTCGAGCCGGATGAAGCCGCGCCACACTCGCTCCGTCTCGTCCATGCTCGGCAGCTCCGCCCCGAGGATGCTCCGCGTCGACACCTTTTGCGCGACCAGCTCGCGCTGGATGCGGGAGTCGGCGCGGAACGTTTGGGAATGGTTCCACGGGTAGGGCGGCAGGTCTGTCAGAAGACGGCAGTGGATATCGTCGTTGGCCTTGGCCACGTCCACGGCCACGCCGCGGCGGAAGAGCTCGGCCGCGAGCTTGAGGCTGGTCGTGAGTGCTTCCCCCCCCCGCGTAAGCATCGACAGGTAGCGGACGTTCTTGATGCCGTGGTGGGACAGCGTCTGCTCGGTCGGGCCTTGCAGTGCACTGTGGGGTCCGATCTCGATGAGCATGTCGACGGCATTGCCTTCCTCGCCGGTAGGGGACACCAGCTCCTTGACGGCATCGGCAAACAGCACCGGCGAGATCAGGTTGCGGACCCAATAGTAAGACCCCAGCATCTCAGGGTCCGCTTCGTTGCCCGTGACACTCGATACCATGACCACTGGCGGCTGCCGTTGCCCCGGACCATCCTCGTCGTCCTGCGCCACTGCAGGCCGCGCCTCCAGATGCTCAATATCAGCACTGTACTCGGTCGAGCACGAGTGCATGTGCGGCGAGTGGTACGCGACCTCAACCTTCAGCCGCCGCGCAAACACCCCCCGCTCCTCGAGCACGACCCGGAGCGCCTCCAGCGCCTCCACATCCCCCGACAGCGTCACGCTCGACGGCGAGTTGACGCACGCCACCGTCACCCGCAGCCCCGTCTCAACCATCACCTTCTTCGCATCCTCCGGCGAGCACCCCACCGCCATCATCCCCCCCAGACG
>FSTF01000028.1_pt1 | contig 10110 bp, 8 predicted proteins | sample 1637001 | NCBI WGS metagenome assembly FSTF01 (sample SAMEA3914816, study PRJEB12502) | metagenome | biome: forest; material: soil | place: USA | collected 2011-09-16 | depth 0.3 m
CCACAACACAAAGGGCCGCGAGCCGCCGGCCGCGCGTCCCAGGCCGGCCAAGCCCTGCCCAAATCAATCTGCAGTCGGCACAAATGGCGGACACCGGCTTCGCAACCCTGACCCCCGCCAACACCCTTTCCAAGCTAGCATTTGACGATCTGGTGGGGATACCAACGGGAGCCCCAGAGGGTTCGCTAGTAACATCCATACGTTTGCTTCACTCCGTTGATAACGACATGTATACTGATTTTCTCATATTATTGCTTGGTCGGCGGTGCCATGGAAAATGATATCGACAACACCTGTAATAGATCACCATTGCCACCTTCCTTCCGCATCCTCAAGATAACATCATTTCCAAGGTCACCCCCCTTCAGTTCCCCCCCGTACCTACGCTGCGACAAATCGGAAGCCAGCGGCCGCCGCCTCATTCGCGCCATTGTTGATGAGCGAACCGTCACCAGCGACCGTGATGTACAGGCCGTTGCTGCCGGCCTTGATGGAGTAGACGTCTGCCGCGGCGCCAACTTTTTGGCGGACGGTGAAGCGCTCCCACGTCGAGGCTGTGGCGCGCATGGCGGCGAGGATGTTGCTGCCGGACTGGTCGGCCGTCACGTACTGACCCGTGCTAGCGAGTTTCAGCGTGCCGGCATTGGGCACGTAGGCGCTGTTGAAGATTGCGGCCGCGCTCGACGAGGTAGCGGAGGCGACCAGGTTTACGGTCGCGCTCGACGCCGCGACGAAGTTCCCCGACGATGCGACCTGGATCTTGAAGTTGCCGTACGGGTTCTGTGGAAACGTGCCGCAGATGGGCGCACCGCTCGGGTTTGGCCGCGTTCCGATAAAGTACATCTCGTTGGTGAAGGTGTTGCCCGAGCCTGAGGAATTTCACTACATGTTAGTCACCACCACCACTACGCATGCCGGAGAGAAAGACGCACCCCAGTTTGTGAGCTTTCCAGCCCACGAAGCAGCGACCTGCGGGTTTGAGTTGGCGTACGCGGCAATGATGACGCATTTCCTAGTCATCATTTAGAACAGAGGAAATAACATGGAGAGCAGAAAGCATTCAAGCTCAGGCCTGATGATTCTCACCATTCATCGCCAATGTTCGGGTCGACAAGCTCGGGCATAGTGTATGACCACACATTCTCGACCCACTGATTATCGTAGAGAACCTGTAAGAGGTAAATATTATCAGCCCGACTCATGCGTTCCCTTCCGAGGTACCTGGTAGATATGGTAATCAACATATCAGAAAAAGGGGAGGCCTACCTCGTTCACAGGGGTGACAGGCAAGATCTGTATAGCGGCGATCTGGCTCTTCTGGCTGCCCCAGAACAGCCAGGCGCCAGACTGCCAGTCCTGGACATTGCCCATGGTGACCAAGCTGCGTACCTCAGGCTCCGGATACGGGTTGTCGCGATCGGTCTGGCCGGCCTGCGGGTAGAGGTGCCAGTAGACCTGTGCGGCGTGTTGCTCCGTGGCGATTAGAAGCTTGGCGTAGTTGACATAGTCCTGCGAGAGCGCGACCGACGCCCAGAGCAGGGCGCCGTAGTAGCCGTTGACGGCCTCGCCGATCGACTCCTGGTCCCGGCTCCCGGCTCCGTTGGCGATGCCTGACGCCCACGAGTGTCCAGCGAACCAATCCCGGCACCGCGCGACAGGGAAGTAGGGGTCCTGCGTCGACGGGTTGATGATGTCTCTGCGTAACGGTTAGCGTTGCAAAGTCAATCCCACTAATAAGAAAAGAGGGGGAAAGGGGGCAGAGGGAAAGAATAGAAGCAAATGTACCTTGCGAACCAGTTAATGTAATCCCTATGCTGGTTCAGCCAGTTGCTATCAAACTTAGCAATAACGGCGGCGATATTAAGGAAGTAGCCATAGTGGAAGTGGTGGTCGTTGTAGTAGCCGTTTCCAAAGTCGACCCACGAGTTATTAGCGCCAGCTTTACTAATGACACCGCCCCACGCCGTCTCGTACGCAGGAAGCGTCGTCGAGGCAGAATCAAACCAATGTTGAAAAGAAGCTTTAAGGTAGTTGATAACCGGCGTAACAAGATCAGGCCGTCCAAGATTATCTCTGATTAATAGTTATTGCACTACATTAGCATCTTGTCTCATTTTGTCATCACTAGGTAAGGTACCTAGGCTAGGAGGTTAGAAGGAAGTGAGAAGTAAAGAGATTTTATCATACGCGATAAGTGCTAGTCGCGACTGGGCGGCGAGACTGCCCCCCCAATAATAAAAATCACCGGGCACGGGGGCTTGGGCACTGTTAAGCTGGCCTACCTCGTACTCGAGACCATGGAGGACGGCGCTCGAGCACGAAGAATCAAGGGCGCGCGGCGCATTCCACGAGATGGACGTGAGCTGGTAAAGCATGCTCCACCTGTTGCCGATCGCGGGGTACATCCATCCCTATTTCTCGGCGAGGTTAGCTCAAGACTCTGGCGGAGGAAGGAGGGAGATAGATGGACCTTGATCGTCAGATATCCTAATGCCGTTGTCTGGGGGAAGTTCGGGTTCTGCATTTTAGTCCGGTGGTGCGGCCATGTGAGCATGAGAAGCTGGCTCCCGTCGCCGACTGTGTCCCAGGTAAAGTAGAGGGTGCCTGTAGTATCGGTGAACGAGTAGTCGTGCCCGACCGACGTAGGGTAGACCTGGTAGTGCTGGTCGAGGAGAGCCTGGTGGCTGGCCTGAGCGAGTTTCACGAGTCGGAGGACCCCGGTGAACTGGCCTCCGGCGCTAATGGTGCCAGAGTTCGTTGAGACCGAGGTGGCCGTAAGCGTGATGGACGACAGAGCGTAGATACGGTAGGTCGTCCCAGCTGTGTCGACCACGGTGAATTGCGTGCCGGCCGCGCTCGCTGTATACTGTTGTAAACACTGACTAGGCATAAAAAGCCCCACGTAGGGGAGGGGGAGGAAAGGGGAGGGTATTAGATAGAAAGGGTGCAAGGGAAACGTACTGGTTCCACCGACGGCTAGCGTCTGACCGTTGAACGACTTGATCCCGCCATGTAGAGACTTGAACGACGGCGTAGCCTTGCTATACTGGAACGTCATATACGGCGACCCTGGCACAAGATACGCTGTCATTGAGGCACTACCCTGGAAGTATTGAACAGTGACGCTCTGGGTGTCGAACGTAGTCGCCTTATGGTTGGCAAACGTTCCCGAGTGCTCAGTAAAGGACGCAAGCCAGTCAATCTGCGTGGATTGCTTGATTGAGGTCCCGTCCCATTGCCGATCGCTGCTTATACCGAACTGGACGCCGTAACCGTCGAGGGAGGATTCGTACGGGAACGGACCCGCGGCGGTGCCGGTTCCAGGAGAGGCGGCAAAGGGGGCCCACCATGAGTTGGTTGGGAACTAAGGTACACCAGCAGTTTTAGCCGACGTCTCGAGCAACGAAAAGTTCCCATGTTTTACATACCGGAGGCTTGAGCCCGGCAAAGAACGAGCTCACGGGGGGGGAATCGCAGGCAATTTGGCCACCAGCGAGGCCCGCTGCAGAGCTGGTCGAGATCGGACCAAAGATGCCGCGCTCAGCAAAAGCGTGGAACGAGGCATGGTAAGAGGCATTGCCGCTCGGCAGAGCATGAGCGATGGCCGCCGCGGAGGAGAGCAGAAGGGGAACAAGAGAGCCAAACATAGTGGCGAGACCCGTGGCGTCGAATCAAAGACACGAGCCAAGTCGCTGTGCAGACTGCGGATATCAGGTGGCGATAATGACGAGCTACAAGATAGGGCATGGCTCTATATAGACATTCTAGAATGCCGATCCTGTTCTCTATAGGAACGAACTCCAGATAGGATATCACGTCCACCGTCTCGGCCTCGCCCCAGCTTCTCCCTCGGTTCCGCGTCCCTCGACGATCTCTAAGAAATCACGGATGAAAGTTCCTGGTGCATGGCGGCAAACTTGGGAGGGTCTATACTCCGGTTCCTACCTTACCCTTCCAGTGCTTCCCCGACTATTGTATTGTTTCAGGTTTATCTACCTGCCAACGGCTCAGGTATTCTGACATTTGGATGGATACGAAAGACGAGCCTACCTAATCGGGCCGAATGTTGAGAGTATGGGGCCTGCGAAGAGTCTGAACGTCGGGGTGGCCTTCGCTTACTTGGCCTTGGCACAAGGAGCTAGTGTTGAGGCCAGTATTAGGACGGATGCTGTGTAAGCAGGGGTATTTGTTTAGTCGCTCAACTTAATCTTGTCTCCACATGTAAGGGGAGAACGGGAAACGAGGGCAAAAGGCGTACCCAACCGTACGAGTACCAATTCCCCGCATTAGCCACAACCAAACGTGGGGAAATGCAGGCATGGACAAGAGGCGACATGCGGGGACCCCAGAAGTTATTTGGGGTGCAGAAGCACTAGACATGGGAAAAAATTCTTTTACCTACCTAGGTACCGAGCTTGTATCCTCCTCTTCTGGTCTCCGCCGGGAGTTTAGAGTCAGGTTTCTCTAGCGAAAGGGCCGATTGATGTGGAGTAGCACCTGACATCTATGATCCAACCTTGTTCGGGCCGATGATGATGCAGTCGAGCCCGGAACAAGAATCCAGCCTACTTAGGCAGCAGACATCATGTGGTATCATTCTCAAAACAAGCTAGGGTAGCTACCTAACCTCTTGAACGTGTTTCTTAGTGATGCCAAAACTTGTGGTAAAAGTGACTGGTTTTCCGCACACTCCGTTTAGTGACTGTGAGGCGGCCGTTTGCTCAAGGGCTCCTCTCCAGGATGGTATTAGATTGAAGGAGAAGCGAAGACTGGAGACAGCGCTAGCGATTAAGCAAGTTAATAAACTAATAGCATGGTTCAAATTGAGCGGCACTGAGCTAGATACAAAAGCACCCCATGATGCTACCTATCCACGCAGCGTCTTACGTGCAGAGCGCACCTTCGGCAGTGTAGTACTGGCTGCGTAGTACGGTCACCACCAACTCCGTTTATGGGGTGTTACACTGGAGAGTTCGGTATTCTTGTAACTTGTCCGTTCCGGCCTCTTAGAGTGTCCCTTCGGCATACTCTCGAACCCGCCCTGGTGTGCTAGGTAGATTTGTGTGACTAAGACGGTGACAACGATGCTGCTAACGACGTAGATATACAGGTTCGTCTCTAACATCTCTGCCATCTCCGATATATCACTGGCATCGAGGTTGCGAAGCGATTGTAGGAGGAGAAGACATTCCCGGCGTTGGGTGCCGGAAGGCAATCCTGCTTCTGTAGCTCAAAGGTTTAAGTTACCGTTGTTGAAAAGCCGAGGTTACTTTCCGGAGCGCATCGCATGCCCCACGGGACACATCCCCATCACGGCTGCCGGCTTCCCCTTTCTCGAGGAAGCTGCAGCGGCTACGCGGTCCCTCAGACTCAAGAAGTCGTGGCTGCAAGGGTTACCGACACGATGCCTAAGGAGCAAGTGGGCCATGTCAAGCAGGGCCTCAAGAACGGGTCGGAGATTCGGAACTCGGCTTCAATGTTAGCCCGACCGTGGTTTCAACGCTGCTGGATCATCCAGGAATCGGTGCTGTCCAAAAGGACAATCATGTATTGCGAGTTTCATACGATTGACTGGAACAAGATTTCGGCGGCTATGAAATTCCTCGCACTGACTGAGACCGTCCGCAACGCCGCCGAGAAGTCTCTTTACCCCGTTCGAACAATCATGGGGCAGATGAACAAGAACACGGGATTGATGGAGACTCTGAGAGAACACTCGACACTGGTTTCCTCACTGCGGGTCTCTATCGACTTTGAGAGCAAAGATCCTCGCGATATCATCGAACTACGCCCTCTTAAGTATTGACAAACCTGCCACGTGGACAGCGATCGTGCCGGATTACCGACTACCCCTGCCGCAACCCCTACCGTGCTTGGCTCGCTCTGCATGAATCTACCCTGGATACTGTTGGGAATTGACGATCGACATATGATTCCGAATCGGAGTATCATCTGGGTGACTATCTTAGGTAGGTGCCTAGCTAGGTAGTTGGCTTTATGTTTCTCCTTTAGACGGAGACAGCACTGGGCCTTTGACTGGGCACTCAGGATCGAGGCTGCAGCGCAAGACGGAAGCCAAGGACGGCACCCATCACGACTCCCAGATGTGCATAACTAGAACCAACTTTGTGTGAAAGTTTCTGTCGGGCGGCCCGATGTCAGTCACAGGGTGCTTCTTGTGTTCCCCCAAGTCGAAGTAACTGCGGAGTAGTGCAGGGCGCGGCGAATCCCACCCTAGTCCAAACGCGGGGTGGGGTGACAGGCATGGCAATTCGCTCGAGATCTCTGCAGTTCTGGCGTGATGTTGATGCTCGGGCCGTTTGGTGATGCGCCCTGCAAAAGTGTGAGGGACTGGGGAGGGGGGGCTTTTCCAAAGGCGGTTAATTTGATTGAGAGACAGTGGATTTGGCGGAGGGAGAGGCCCGTTGGTAACCTGGGTACCTACTAGTGGAAACAGACGATTCGGGCCGACGCTAGGCAGTAAGCACAGGATCCTCAAGGTGGCAGCTTTACCTGGGTCACGACGGTTACCCAAGGGGCCACCTCGTCGCGGGATTTTGCCTCGGCTAACAATCCCTGCGGGGCTTTGACAGCTACTCCGCCCTCGCCTAGATTTTCGGCGTCGCTGTCAACTTGTCACCCCTGAACGTGGGCATACCCCAGTCCTCCACATCTACCACTTGTCGGAGACGGCGCGGGGGAAATGTGGGGTGCAGGTAGGTTCCATGGTATGCAAGGACGTTAGACGAAGCAGACATGGATTCACGTAGGCGTGGCACTGGGTTGCTGACAAATGTGAGGCCGGCGATGTTGCGATGCCGCTGGTTTTGGCCCAGGTGAACCATCTTGCCTACCTGGCATACATTACCGGTAGGTCAGAAGGCGCCGTTTTTTGCCCTGGGCCGGGCGCGCAGACCAACCAAGGTACTAACTATAGCACCATTGGTCTGCGACGTGGAGAGCTGGTCTTGCCGTCTCGCCTCATTGCGAATCACGTCTGATGAACTGTCCATACTGTGTATTATGACTGTGTAATGTTCGTAGTCCCTCGACGTTCTTGCTTTTCAACCGTTCGCTGTTCGGTTGTTCTTCGACTTGCAAAAGCACCGAGCGGGTCGTTGGACGCAGGGTCCGAGTGTTGACCATCTTGGGCGCAACGTTGGCGTCGCTCCACTGTACAGGGCTGCGCGGAGGGCATGAACTTGGCTGGGCTTGTGGGGGGGCGGGCGTCTCTGACGCAGGACAGCGCCGAGAGGTGCGCTTTATAAACTGTTGTCGATCCCGCTGTTTTCGTCTCTGAAGGAACACGCACGGTCAAAACCCCAGCAATATCGGCCAGTACGAGGTGCGGCCGGAGCCATTAGGCGCATCGCATTCACTCATCGGAATCCCTTGCGTATGTCTCAAGATGCTTCGTCTCTCGCTTCAGTCGCTGCTTGCCGTCTCGGTCCTGCTCTCGGGCATCGCCGCCAATGTGGACGTCGACCGCCGCGACAGCGACCCCCCTGCCGGCTGCTCGCTGAGCGTGCTCACCTTTGTGGTCAAGACAACCATCACAGCCTGCCCCTCCCCGGTTCCGCCTCCGCCATGCACCGGGCCCGGGTCCTTGACCCGGAGCTCGACGTCTAGTTCGTCCAAGACTCGCCCCAGTTCCGGCATGGGTACTGCCAGCGCTTCCAGTATCGGCCCCTCCAGCACCTCCCGCAGCCAGTCCTCCACGGGCAGTGCTTCCACCGGCACTACTTCTACTCGGAGCTCTTCCACCGGCACTGCTTCCACTGGCATCTCAAGTACCGGGTCCCCCAGCACCGCCATCTCCACTCCCCCCAGCTCCACCAGCAGCTTTCCCGCCCCAGCTTGCAGCGACTTTTGGCTCGACAAGATCACGCACCAGGGCGCCGCTCCCTTCGCCGGCTCGGGCTACAAGGTCTTCCGCAACGTCAAAGACTTTGGCGCCAAGGGAGATGGTGTCACAGATGATACGGCGGCCATCAACAAGGCCATCAGCGACGGGAACCGATGCGGCCCGGGCTGTACCGGTAGCACCAAGACGCCCGGCTTAGTGTACTTCCCGCCAGGCACCTATATGGTATCGTCGCCTATCGTCGACTTCTACAACACCCAGCTGATCGGCAACCCCGGATGCCTACCCGTGCTTAAGGCGACGGCTAACTTTGACGGCGGCTGGCTTCTTGACACTAACCCTTACGGCAGTAATGGTCTGGCTTGGGGTGCAACAAACGTCTTCTGGCGCCAGGTTGCCAACTTCGTCATCGACACCACCAATGTCCCTTCCGAGAAGGGTATCTCGGGCATCCATTGGCCCAGCTCGCAGTCGACGTCGCTGTCTAACATTGTCTTCCAGTCGTCCCAGGCGGCGGGCACCCAGCACCGGGGTTTGTTCATCGAGGAGGGTTCCGGCGGCTACATTGGCGACCTCGTCTTTTACGGCGGCGCCCAGGCCATGGCCATCGGCAACCAACAGTTCACCATGCGTAACATTACCGTCTACAACGCCCAGACGGCCATCCAGCAGTTCTGGTCGTGGGGCTGGACGTACCAGGGCGTGAGCATCAACAACTGCTCCCTCGGCTTTGACTTCACAGCCGGTGGTGGCGGGACTCTTGGCGTCGGCTCCATCACCATCGTTGACAGCGAGATCAACGACACGCCCGTCGGCATTGCATACGGCAGCGCTAGTGCCACCGGTCCTCCGGTAGCTAACAACTTCGTCTTTGAAAACCTACAACTTAACAACGTGCCGACCGCCATCCGTGGCCCCTCGGGAACCGTCCTTGCCGGCTCGTCCGGACAGTCGGTCATCGCAGCCTGGGGCCGCGGCCACAAGTACACGCCAACTTCAGGCCCGACCCCATTTGAAGGCCCGATCGCCCCTACCACCCGCCCGCCCTCGCTCGTTGCTGGCAATGCCTACTACGAACGTTCCAAGCCGCAGTACGAGACCATCCCCGTGTCCGAGTTCGTCAGCGCGCGCGCCTCGGGCGCCAAGGGCGACGGCAGCACCGACGACACCGACGCCCTCAACGCCCTCTTCGCCTCGGCCGCCACCGCCAACAAGATCGTCTATCTCGACGCGGGCATGTACGTCGTGACCAGCACCATCCACGTCCCCGGCGGCTCCCGCATCTTCGGGGAGGCCTTCCCCGTGATCATCTCCTCGGGCTCCTTCTTTGCCTCGGCCTCCTCCCCGCAGCCCGTCGTGCAGGTCGGCACCCCCGGTGCCGCCGGCCGCGTCGAGTGGTCCAACACCATCCTCTCCACGCGTGGTTCCCAGCCGGGCGCCATCATCCTCCAGTACAACCTCGCCTCGCCCGCCACCGCCCCCTCCGGGCTGTGGGACGTCCACGTCCGCGTCGGCGGCTTCGCCGGCTCCGATCTCCAGCTCGCGCAGTGCGCTAAGGCCCCCGAGACCCTCGTCACCGCCGCCAACCTTCTGGGCGAGTGCGTCGCCGCCTTCATGAGCGTGCACATCACCCCGTCGGCGGCCTCGCTATACATGGAGAACTGCTGGATCTGGGTGGCTGACCACGACATCGAGCCCGGAGCCAACAACCAGCAGATCACCGTCTACGCCGGCCGCGGCTTGTTAGTCGAGGGTTCCCAGGGCCCGCTGTGGCTGGTCGGCACGAGCGTCGAACACCACCAGATGTACGAGTACCAGTTCGTGGACGCGGCCAACGTGTATATGGGACAGATCCAGACCGAGACGGCGTACTACCAGCCAAACCCAGGTGCTTCGCTGCCGTTTGCGGCGCTTCAACAGTATCATGATCCCGTGCTGGCCGAGGGCGAGTCCGGGTGGGGGTTGAGGGTGGTCGATTCCAAGGGGTTGGTGGTGTACGGCGCGGGGCTGTACAGCTTCTTCGACAACTATGACGTAAACTGCAGCGCGGTCGGGCAGGGCGCGACGTGCCAGAAAAGGACCTTTAGCGTCGAGGGGCAGACTGAGGTGAGGGTGTATAACCTCAACACGGTCGGGACGAACAAGATGGTGACGGTTGACGGGGTGGATGTGGCCAACTATGAGGATAACATTGATGGATTTGTGCATTCGATTGCACTGTTTGAGGCCGGGGTGTAGTAGAGGGG
>FSTF01000309.1_pt1 | contig 10100 bp, 7 predicted proteins | sample 1637001 | NCBI WGS metagenome assembly FSTF01 (sample SAMEA3914816, study PRJEB12502) | metagenome | biome: forest; material: soil | place: USA | collected 2011-09-16 | depth 0.3 m
GAGGAGAAGAGGATGTCGGTTGCCGGGGCGGGGTCGCAGGGGAGGGGCGCGTCGAGGAAGGTGAATGTGATGTGGGGAGGGAGTTTGGTGCGGAAGGCGGCTGGGAGGGGTTTGTTAGTGAGATTCGATATGTGGAGGGAGGGAAGAGAGCAATGGACCTGTTTGGGATTTGAAGATGGAGGCGCTGGTGCCCCGACCGTGGAGGGCTAGGACGCGGAGCGGCTTGGGTTGATCCGCCATGGCGGCGTTGAGGCGGTCGTTGACGGTGTGTTGAGGGTGGGCTTGTTGACCCCGGGTTCGTCTGCTGTTTCCAGCTCTTTGTTTAGGCGCAAAATAATTAGAGGAAGGGAAAAACACGGGTGGCTCAGACTGGAGTTGGCACTTTGGAGTTTGGGTGTTGCGCCGTCAGCAATCCCATGCATGGGTGCCCAGCTTACGGCCGTCGGGGTTCGTCAGGAGAGATCCGGGGTCGGAAGGGCTCCCGCGCGTCTCTTCGGCTTCGGATCCCGACGCCAGTCCAGTATAAGAAGTCCAAACCTCACCCACCCCCAAACCCCGAAAAGGGTTGAGTCTACCCCTGCCCTCCCAGCAATACATCGAAGCCACTCCCTTTCCTCTCTCCAATATGCCCGCAGACCCGACCTCCGACAAACTCCTCATCACGGTTGGCGCAGGAAAGCAGAGCATCGCGCTCTTGTCCACCCTGGTGCCCAGCTGGAAAAACATCCGCCTTGGTGTGCGTTCCGACGCTTCAGCCACTCGGCTCGCCGCCGAGTTCCCCGACGCCGAAATCGTCAAAGCAGATCTCGATGACGTCAAGGCGGTCGAGAAACTGGTCCAGGGCGTGAACGTCATCTACCACTTCGGTCCCAGCCTCCACCGGCGCGAGGCCGAGCTCGGGATCCGCGTGGTCGATGCCGCGGTGGCCGAGAACCGCCGCAACCCCAGCGCCATCAAGCATTTCATCTTCTCCTCGGTCCCCGGCCCCCAGATACGCAAGATGCCCAACCATGCCTGCAAGGGCCTGGTCGAGGAAGCCCTGATGGAGAGCGGCCTCCTGTACACGATCCTCCAGCCGGGCTTTCGGATGGACGCGTTCCCGCTCAAGATGATTCTCGGACAACAAAATGCAGAAGACCCCGATGCGCCCATCGTCTACAAGTGTGCCTGGCGGCCCGAGAACGCGACATCATTCGTCACGCTGCGCGATCAGTCCGGCGCGGCTCGGGTGGTCCTTGAGGAGCGAGAGAGGCACTTTTACGCCATCTACCAGCTCGTGTCGACCCCGACGCCGATGCCGTATACCGAGTTTGTGGAACGGGCGGTTGGCACGGCGGGAAGGAAAGTCGAGGTCGGGTACAAGGGATTCGAGGAAGCGGTGGCGTTTTACATGGGCATTCTTTTTGGAGGCGAGGACAAGGCGGACCCCGAGGTTCGGGACGGGATGCAGCGGACCTTGTTGTACTACAACCACCGGGGCCTGATGGGCAGTTCGACTCAGCTGGAGTGGCTGATTGGACGCAAGGGGCAGACGGTTGAGGAGTGGGCGAGGATGGTCGTCGGTTTGTGATGTTGAACACCCGAGCAGATCTAGAGAAATCCCGATTCGTGGTGGGCCGTCTTACACGCGGGACTCGGAGGAATGCCACCCAATCGGGACGTTCTCGGCCACCGGCCGGCACCCAGCTGAGGGCACAGCGTCTCAACTGCCGTGTCGGTATACATAATCCAGAGTGGGTAAAGCATACGGGTCTTGCCATCCACGGTATTATCGTTCACTGGTTCGCTTTCAGTCTTCTCTTCCAACATGACGTCAGGTCAACCAACCGGCACACCCGGAAAGGGGTTCCCTCTCGAGGAGCTAAGTTGGACGATAACCAAGAACGCGAGCATTGTGAGCCAGTACCTCGACGCCAACCATCTTCCCCAACCGTCACTCGACGCCGAGGGGCCCAGCACCATCGTCCCCAACGATTCGCCCCAGGGAATTCAGCAGGCACGTCAGAAACTCATTTCAGCGTCTCTTGAGCTCTTACAGCTTGCAATCGGGCCCAGCGAGTTCTTGCCCAATCTTACCACGAATGTGAGCCGAAAACCTGACGTAAAGCCATCGCGATGCTCATCATTCCAAGTTTCACTGCGTCTCCTGCCTCGACTGGCTCTGCAAATTCAACATCTTCCACCTCGTCCCCCTGACCGGCGTCCCAATCAGCTATGCAGACGTCGCCGCCGCCGTTGGCGTCCCGGAGCAACGCCTCAAGAGCATCGTCCGCATGGCCATGACGAACGCTGTCTTTCGCGAGCAGCCCGGCGGCACGCACATCACCCACTCGGCCGTCTCTGCGCTTCTGGCTCAAAACGACGACGTGTACGCCTATGCCACGTACGTGTGCAGCCGGACCGTCCCGATGGCGATGAACATGGCGGCGGCGCACCAGCGCTGGGGACCGGCCACGGTGCGCCCCTACGAGACGGCGTACAACATCGCCTTTGACACCGACCTGCCTTTCTTTGACCACATTTCCCGCGACGAGGCCAAGATGCGCTCGTTCGCCGCGTACATGAAGAACGTGAGGAGCAGCGACGCCATGCATATCAAGTACCTGCTGTCGGGGTTCAGATGGGGAGAGATCCCCGATGGAGGGACGGTCGTTGATGTAAGTGCCTGTCGTCGTTGACATCCCAGAGGGAACTCTGACCCGGTATTTTACCACCTTCAAGGTTGGCGGCTCAACGGGCAGCTCCGCGATCGCCCTCGCCGAGGCCTTCCCCCACCTCACCTTCATCGTCCAAGACCTTCCCGCCAACGCGGAGAGCGGGCGCAAAGCAGCAGCGGCCGGGACGCTCCCCGACGGCATCGCCTCCCGCCTCTCCTTCCAGGGCCACGACTTCACGCAGCCGCAGCCGGTGCAGGGCGCAGACGTTTATCTCCTGCGCATGATCCTGCACGACTGGCCCGACGAGAAGTCCGCCGAGATCCTGAGGAACATTGTCGCCGCCATGGACACCAAGAAGTCGCGGCTGCTGATCATGGACACGGTGCTCCCGCACCCGGGCTCGGTGCCCGTCTCGGTCGAGCGCATTGTCCGGGCGAGGGACATGACCATGATACAGGCTTTTAATAGCAAGGAGCGGGGCATGGAGGATTGGGGGTATTTGCTTGGCCTGGCCGATTCGAGGTTGAAGTTGGCGGGTGTTGTTCAGCCGTTTGGGAGTGCCATGTCTGTTTTGGAGGTGGCTTTGGATGATGAGACGGGTGAAAAGCAGCCGTAGACGAATCAACGGGGAGATCAGCCTTGAAGCTTGTGCTTAAACGTAATGGAGAGATTGTAGCATTTTACGTTTTATTTTCTGAGTTTTATTTTTACGTTGATGGAAACAAAGAAGCGCCGAGTTCCCATGCTCGTCATCACAGTCTTTGCTTCCTTTGACGTCCCAGGATCCACTGTCTTGATATCGATATTTTGAAGCAAAGGCCTCTCGAGTCTTGGTGAATGCTCTTGTTCCGAGCGTGCCGATGCTAGCGAGGCCGGGGAACGGTCGGTACCCGAGACGGCCCAAGATGCAGGCCTCGGCTCCCGTACCCCTGAACCAATCATCATGGTCTCGACATGACGCCCAGCTGAAGGCAATGGATGGAAGCGCCGAAAATGCCAAACCTGGCAATGCAGATCGCTTTTAACCGAACTCAAAAGCCCAAGGCTCAGCTCCGTTGACAAGAAAGGCGTGTCCTGAGCTACTTTCCATGCTACCTTGAGGCGACGGGTATCTGTCCTACACTAATATAAGCTCCGTGCTGCTTCTAGCCATGACAATGAATCAAAACGGCGACGCCCAACCAGACGTGAAAACCATCCGTCTCTCCCCTGCCTCCACACCAGGTTATACACATGCCCCTGGACTCACGGAGGAAAGCGCAAAACGGGCGTCCGAGCTGCTCACACTCAACCATGACTTGTACCATACCAGGTTCAATGGCGGTCTACACAGTAAGATATCCTCCATCTCTGGCTCGAGGCACCAACACAAACTGACTTTTTGTTCAGACCACATCGTCCACCACCTTCTCGCCATCTGGGCTCTGGGTGGGTCGCCGGACGAGATCCAAGCCATGTGGGACTACAACATCTCGTACCAAGCTCCGCTGGAACCCATCGTAGCGGACCTCATCGACCTCAAGGATCCCGTGCGCTTCAAAGAGTGCATCGGAAAAGACGAATGCTACTACGACTTTTTGAGGTTCTTCGAAGACGAAGTTGCCGAGAAGGGCGTCCCGGCTGTCGTGAACGAGTACGTCTTCAAGGGCGACGAGCGGGCCGACGACATCTTCTGCCGCATGTTCACAGGTAATACAAAGCGATCACCCTCCCTCTCCCCCTCGAAGCGAGCACTGACGACTTCAAACCAGATCTCGTCCACCCCATCATCCACCTCGGCTGCGCCCTCGAATTCAACCAACCCAGCCTCGTCGCCGAAGCCCTCGCAGCAGCCTGCGTCCACGGTCCCTGGCCCAAAGAAGTCCTCCTCCCCACCGAAGCCTACCTCCGCTCCCACCCCGCCAGCACCCTCTCCCCTCCAACCCCCCTCCTCGACGTCCTCCACGCCCTCGCCCTCGACCCCGCCATCTCCTCGGGCGTCAAGCCCACCGACCCCTTCAACAAGATCCCCGACGGCCTGCTCACGCGCGTCTCGGGCGCCCAGCTCGCGTCCTACCTCGCCCGCTTCCGCATCCCCACCACCTCCTCCTCCTCTTCGGGCAACGACACCTCGCCAGCCTCCCTGCAGCGCGCCCTGGCCGACGTGATGCACACGTGCGCCTACATGACCGGCGCCGCCCAACACCCCGGCAAGCGCGAGGCGCTCGACTTTGTGCTGCTGCACGCCGTCACGCTGTCCGTGTTTCTCCCCGCGTTTGTGGCGCTCGACTGGCTCGTCGACGCGCACAAGGCGCGGCTGCTCGAGGCGGCGGCGCGCGTGGCGGCGGTCATGTACGCCGGGTGCGGGTGCCCGGGGTTGGATGCGGCGCGGGTGGTGGATTATGATGTGTCCGAGGAGAGGGCAGGGCAGGGGTGGGAGGGACTGTTTAAGAGGGCGGTGGTGTACGAGGATGAAGGGCATGTGGCCAAGGTGGTGAGGGCGTTGTTTAGCGTGGAGGGGCTGGGGGAGACGGCGGAGGGGTTTCCGATTGGGAAGGGGGACTTTGTCAAGATTGCGCACATGGCGGTGGACTCGGTCGAGAGGGCGTTTGAGGAGGGCGGGGAGGGGCGTCATAGGATGCCCGAGGCTGTGGCTAAGGCCATGACGGAGCGGGTCGGGCAGGGCGGGGAGATGGTGGCCAAGAACCAGATGAGGTGGGTGTTTTATGGGGGGCTGGATGGGGCGTGGAACTGGATTCCGGACTTGAAGGAGTGATAGGCACTCTTGTGGACTTGGATTGTGGAATACAGCTCGGGTTTAGAGGTTACCGAAGTCTACGACTTCCTGTTCTGGCCGCTGAATGGGGTTATAACGGCAGTGCCGCCATATTCGGGTGCGGGGTCAACCGCTTTCTCGTTCCGTTGATGTTGGCTCGCTCTTTATCCTCTCCACCAGACAACCTACCAGGTACGGTTGCGCCACGCCACGATGGAAAGGATATTCAACGCGCCTGAGATTATCATTCTCGTTTTCCAGTCCTGTGACAAGGTTGAGGATGGTCTCCCTGGCATCGACCTGCTAGTTCCTTCCCTCCGTTTGGCGCGCGTATACGACGGCAATTCTCTACCCTCTCGTCGAGGCCCAAACACCCAGCTTCAACCAAGCATTATTAGCGGTAAGTTGAACGAGGGCTAAGATTACTCTGGCTTCTTTTGAAGTAGGAAGCATCTTAGGTTGATGAGAAAATTCGTGTTGAGTGTCAAGGTAACGCGTTGTAGGGAAAAGTGTTCCGCTCGCTTATATGTTCCGCTTGCTTAACGTTATAAGATACGTTAGATAGGTTCTAGACCGCCTATCTCCGTAGACTACTGACACCCGATAGGTGTTGGAAATTCTATATAAAGAGTCTAGTCGCCCCAATATGCGGAATGGGCATCCCTCTCCGCTTCCCGCTCTCCGGTTTGTTGAGTTTATTCTGGCCAAGTTCTTCAAACTAGGTTCAGGGACGAGGTGTTTGATGAAGAGTCGCCGCGTCGCTTGCGGGACTACGAACTCGGCTTCTTACGGGGCCCTAATCTGTTTGGGGACCGCTCTATTATGCTTACTTATACTGGCTTCTGGCTCTTTACCGAGGACAGGGCGCTGAGCCTTAGTTATCGCTGGATACCTTGGTAACTCGGTCCCCTGGGTTGCATGTATGACCGTCTTCCTTGCTGTGCCGAGGTGCCGCGTTCGAGCTAATTAAGCCAGTGAGGGAAGATCAAGTGTTGAACACTACAAGTGATATATACGACCCCATGTTCATGGACATCCACCTGTGTCCCAACCTTGTGCTAGCTGGCCAGAGGTCTCTGTCTGCGGCAGGAACAATATTTGCGTCTCATACAGGCGGTGGTTCGGCCTTGGGCTCTCTCTTTGCCCCTTTCTGCTCCATCGCCACTCTTCTGCGTTCCTCTTCCCCGGCCAGTCCCGTTTTTACTTCCACATGCTTGGTCTGCAATTTTTTGTGCTCGATGAGAAGGCTGAGCAGGAGGGCCGCTCCCGCAAAGGAGGTGGCGATGCTCCAGATGCTTTGCAGGGAGAGATAGAAGGCCTCGCGTACGAGATCCCGGGAGGTGTCCGGCAGTGTCTCGACCAGCAGGACATTGGCCTGCGCATTGCTGCCGGTAAAGAGCATGGCGGTGGAAGCGCCCAGTGCGTCCCTGAGCCCGTCCTGATAGTCGTTCATCTTGTTCGAAAACGCTACCGACCCGATGACCACGCCGATGGCGCTGGCGACGTTACGGACAAGGCCGAAGGAGGCGGTTGCCGCAGCGTTGTCCGCCGGTGGGACATTATTCTGCAAGGCAATGAGGGGAGGCTGGAAGTTGAGTCCGATGCCGAAGCCCGAGATGAGCTGATAGATGATGATTCTTGGCCAGCTCGTCGAGCTGGGCAGGTCGTGGAAGAGCCCGACGCCCAAGGTCAGAAGGGCGAAGCCGAGACGGATGCAGTCGAGGTAACGACCCGTCTTCTTGAGGTACGCGCCCGTCCCAACCGTAGCCAACGACATGGAGACGGCGAACGGGAGCAACAAGACGCCGGAGAGGAGTGGCTCGGCCCCGAGGACCGACTGGCAGTAGAGGGGGAGGAAATAGGTGTTGTGGGTCAGGACGATGCCGTGGAGGAGGTTGACGGCGAAGATGGCGAAGTTGGACACGCTCGAGTACAGATGGACGGGGACGATGGGATATCGCGCAAAGTCCCGCTCCACCTCGACAAAGATGCCCACGGTGACCAGTCCAAACACGATCAGGCAGATGACGGTAGGCGAGTTCCAGGGGTACGTGGTGCCGCCCAGCTCAAGCCCGAGCAGGAACATCAGCAGGCCGCCCATGAGCGTCACGCCCCCGATCCAGTCGACAGCCTTGATCCCCGCAACGAAGGGGGTTTTTGGTGTCTCGAGCTTGAGCAAGAACACGACCAGGATGAAGGCGACGCCGGAGATGGGCACTGCGACGTTACTATTGTTAGGTATCTGTCTATGCCTGGCGTATAATTATTGGGTCAGGGGTTAAAATGGGACTCACGGTTGATGTAGAAACACCATCTCCACGATACCGCTTTTGTAAAGGCGCCTCCCACAAGGGGGCCGAGCGTGAAGGCAACAGCCCATACCAAGCCCACAATTCCGTAGTATTTCCCACGTTCTCTGGCGAGAGCGTCGGTTATTACGAGTCTCAGGTATTGTTTGGGGAGATGAACTCACCTTGGGGCGTAGAGGTCAGCGACGATGATGCTGACCAGAGAGAGTAGGCCACCTGCGCCAATTCCTTGGATGGACCTGCCAACAAGAAGCATAGACAGGCTCACCGAGGCACCGCAGAGCGCGCTGCCGAGGAAGAAGATGCCCGTGGCGATGAGGAGGATGGCCTTCCGGCCCCAGATGTCGCTGAATTTGCCCCAACTCGGCGCCACTACGGCGGCGGCGAGGAGGAAGGCCGAGCCAACCCATGTGTACCCGGAAGTGGATTGGAAGTAGTCCGAGATGGTTGGCAGGGCTGTCGAGACTATGGTGATGTCGAGGGCAGCGAGAAAGACGGCCGTCTGGGACAACAAACGGGGTTAGCGTCTGCCACACGACATGGAGCCATCCCGGTCAAGATCAGAAGAGCACTAACGCAGAGTGAGATCATGAGAAGGGCGGCCTGCAGCTTGGTTCCCTTGGCAGGGGCTGCCACTGGGGTTACCGCGCCCTCGCCGCCGTCACCGGAGCGGTTGCTCTCCACGGGAGAACCGTCACCAGGGCGGCTGCTCTCTGCCGGAGAACCCGTGGAGTCCAGGTTGACTTCTTCTTTTGCGGGGTCGTCGTTCGCCATGGTGGATGGTAGTCATGGGACACTTGATGGCATCCTCCCAGCAGAGCGAAACGTCAGAGAAACTGCACTCATTTTGGTGAGGCTTGATATTTGCCTGTGTTGTCGTGTTCGTCGAATAGGCAGGTCTAAGTCCGGACTTAACTCCGGGCTGTGATGCTGCGCGCATGTTACACAGTACGGAATACGCACCTCCATCCTTGTCCCGTCTGTCCCAACCCCGTGCAGACCCCCATTCCTGGACTGTCCGTCAGCTCAGGTTCATTGTTCCACAAATTGCCACTTGGGCTGTCCTATCGGGCTGCCCGCCCCTACTCGGGTCTTCGTTCTTCTCTGGAAACCCGAACCCCCCCCGGTCATAAGCCGATTTTGAAACCCGACTGCACCCTTTGAACCCCGATTCCCGACTGCGCCCCAGTGTCCTCGACCAGGCCAAAAGCACTTCCCGACCACGCTTACGAACGGAGAAAGCCTTGTTGGAGTCTCCCCGGTACGGAGTAATCCTCAGGGGCAGGACAACGCCACCAAATTAGCGAAGTGGTCGCCTCACAACGTGCATGCCGTATGATATAATAGCCCACATCGAGTTCAAGTGCTTGGGAAGCGTGTGTAGATGTACCTGAGACTTGGTACTACGTCCCGGGGAGTCGACGCCTATCATTTCCTGCGTTGTACTTGTTTGCATTTGCCCGTCATGCAGCGCTTGTCTTGCATTTTGAGTGCCCTCTCTTCCGGGCCGCTCCTGGCATCCGCCCTGGCAGTCAGGACGACAAATCAGGTTGATGCCGAGTCTTTCGCCAGCGCAGATATCATCACTCGCGACGTTGCCGTGATTGGCGGCGGCTCTAGTGGCACGTACGGTGCCATCAACCTGCGCGCCCTTGGAAAGAGCGTCGTCGTGATCGAGAGGAACAACCGGCTTGGGGGTCACACCAGCACCTACGTCGACCCCGCAACCGGTGTCACCATCAACTATGGCGTGCAGGCCCTCTACAACAGTACGTCACGTTGCTGGGTCTTAGACCTTGAGGAGCCAATGCTAACGCTTCTTCCTCCCCGCAGTCTCGGTGGCCACGGACTACCTTGCCCTCCTCGGTGTGTCCATGGGCCCGTTCCAATACAACCCCGTGACAAGAGTCTATGCAGACTTCCACACGGGGCAGACGGCCCCTGCTCCAGCCAACCCTGACTTTACGGCGTACGCGGAGCAGCTGCACAAGTACCCTTCCCTTGCCTACAGCTGGGATCTCCCTTCCCCCGTCCCGGAGGATCTGTTTCTGCCGTTTGGGGACTTCGTGAAGAAGTACAACCTCCAGGATGTCGCTTACGGCGTCTACTTTGCTGGCGAGGGATTTGCCAATATCCTGCAGCAGTTGACCGTCAATGTCTTCAAGATGATCGACGACTCGTATCTCAACTCCATGAAGGGGGCGGCTATGATGCCGGTGAGCGGCAACAACGGCGAGCCGTACGAAAAGGCTTTGAGTGTCCTGGGCTTGGACGCTCTCCTGTCCTCCACCGTCGTGGCTTCCGGCCGCTCCAACGGCGGCATCCGGCTGGTAGTCAAAACCCCGTCGGGCCGGAAGCTCGTCAAAGCCTCAAAGCTGC
>FSTF01000376.1_pt1 | contig 9770 bp, 8 predicted proteins | sample 1637001 | NCBI WGS metagenome assembly FSTF01 (sample SAMEA3914816, study PRJEB12502) | metagenome | biome: forest; material: soil | place: USA | collected 2011-09-16 | depth 0.3 m
AGATCACCTTTGTTCCCCGGTAATCCTTTGTCTCTTTATATTAGCTTACCAGGCTCACTGACCGAGCCTAGTGATCGTGCTCAACTCGCTCACCTACTAAGCGTTGTGATTTTCCTTAGCGGCTTAGTCCGCTTACCACCCGAGCGTGGTGATCCGGCCGCAGCCGCCCCGGCCCTACATGATTGGTTCTAGGTGCGCCTCCCGCGCTCCACCTGGTCCTTTTCTATGGTTGGTTCGTGACAGGTACGAACGACTTAAGCTAATATTCTACTTTATTTATATTGGCAAGGGACGGGATCCTAGCGCTAAAAATGCATATCTAACGCGAATACGCAAGAGGCAGAAGACTCGATAAGTGTAAACGAAGCAGAATAGGCAACACTTATTAGCCGCCGTCGCTAGCGCTGTTTGTTAGAGTTATAACGGAGGCGGCGACAGTCCGCGAACACGAACGGGATTATAGGCGAATAAGAAAATCGGTATACTAAGTTATCATTTTGCTGTGTACACCACCGGGCAAGATTTTGCCTATAAAAGTTCCCTATCTGCTTAGAAGAGTCTAGAACTAGTAGCTTTAAAGACAGAAAACCGCACCCTCTGAACAACACCGAAGACTAGAAGCTGTTATTATTATCAGGAGGGCGAAAACGCGATTCCAGACCCGGTAGATCATTTTCTTTTTGGGAACAAGTTGCTAACTCAGCAGAGCTTAGGTCACGTATAAAAAACGGTCGACGCTATGCCCACGGAGTTTCTCATTATGCCGTTTCCCAACTCCCGTATCCCAACTCTGCTGTAGTGTGATTCTAACAATGCCTTAGTGACACCAACGCGTTGCGAATTTCTTTCTTAGCCAACCAAACGCGTTTGCGGCCCTGCTCCAGCGTGGTGTTCAGGAAGGGAATTTTGCGTGCCGCTTCCACGCGATCTTTGTCCATGTGGATCAACCAGACGATCTTGTGTTTTCCGAGGTTCCAGGTTCCCGGGTCAAGCTGGAGAACCAAAATCGGAGCGGGATCTACATAGACTCGATAAAGCCGCCAAGATCTTTAGTCTCCACGAGCGTGAGAATCTGTTGGACATTGTGTGGGTTTAACGAATATTGGCACCACGCAGGGCGTGGTTATGGTTTTTGGGCTCAAATTGGTGATATTCTCTGTCTTCGCTGCTCGGACTTAAAGATGGTGGCCATTCAGCACTGCCAGTGCCGTCTCCACCACTCAATACCTCCCCTTGAGTCTTCCTAGAGGCAAAGCAGTGTCTCTCCAGAAGGCTCAACCTTGATATCTCCGAACCTCTTCCTCCCAAGCCTGCCTGGACCATCAGAGGGTCGTCCCCTCAGTGACGTCAAACGTCTCACCTTGCCATTCACTTGCAGTGATCACCCTCCAACCGGGCCACCCTGGAATGTGGGATGGCTCCAGATACCCTCCAACCCTTCCGCGCCTGCCGTACGTGTAGATGTTGGAGTTCGTAAGACCGGGGATCCAACGGGCTCGTCAAAGACGTTTGTGCACGCCATCTTGATAACCTGGAAAAGAGCCACGAATACCAATCTAACAATACATTTCTCAGGATATGCCCCGATCTCCTTTGGGTGCTACGGCCAGTGTTGGAACATTAGGGACGGTGTCTTGGCAGTTGCGTCATCCGCAGGTAATCATTCGCTCTTTCGGGTGGCATGGCAGTATAAGAGAAACCAGACCTTGTTAGGTCCGTTATTCTTAGGTTCCCCTTGCCTCTGCATCTCTCCCTTCCTGTTAACACAGACACTGATGAACAGTAGGTAGACATCCACAAACCCATTTAAAATGGAGCCGCAGGTTGGTGCGTAACACATCCTAGTGCAGGTCAACTTCCCTGAATATATTCTCTGACAATCCCGGAATAGTTGAAACCTCTGTCCCAATGAGTCCGGTAATCACGTACCCTGGCTTCACTCTCGCCCTAGACCATGATGGCCCTAATGTCGACCTGCCTGCCGGGCTTGGCAAAGGCCGTGGTGGCGCTCTCGACGGCCGTGATCTCGGAGATCTGCTGCGAGTCGAGCAGCAGCCAGCGGCAGGCGGACGGCGCCCAGGAACATTTCCTGGGCAACAACAATCGATTCCCCCGCCATACCCCGGTATTGTACCTCAGCAGCAGCAACCCTATCAATACATGGCCTATCCAGGCGAGCAACATGGAGTCGCCAGATTAGGCACGAACCCCGTCCAGGCAGCGCAAATGCCCCCCACCGCCCCACAATATCACACCGCAACTCCGATTGCGGCTCTCGGCCGATCTTCCGCGCCGCTGGACTGCCCTTGCTGTGGGCAGCGGTCCTTGACTTCAATCGACTTTATAGTTGGCAACACAACTCAGTAAGGGCATAATTCAAATACATGGGCTTTGTACTCCGTAGCTGACGCCGGCTAGTGGCTGGGCTGCTGCCTTGTGCTGTCTGTTATGCTTGGGTTGTATTCCGTACATCATGAACGACACCAAGGACGTCACGCATAAATGCGGAAAGGTAACTCCCCCTGAACTTTACAATTGTGTTTGGTCTGACATGATTCAGTGCGGCGTATCGCTCGCGATTTGGCACCGCAGCGGACACACTGAGGTTCTACTGAACAACTGAAAGGGTAGATGTCCAATGTTCAGTTCCCTAACCCAAACATTCCCTATTTTTACCATGCTCAATCCTCGAAAAATACTTTTCTATTATGTTATTCGAATGCGAGTACAGAAAGGAGGTCGCCGACTCTGCTGGCATTCGTCTTTACAATCCTCCTCCCTTTGATGGCTTCCAATGGTAGAGACGCCATTGCGGAATTATCATTGGAGTTGTGTGGGATAGGATGACTCGCCTAAGACTAACTAGAGTTGGTTTCTTTGGGGGTCCAAGAACGACACCGGTCGCTGAATGGCTGATCGAGTTATGGCGGCGTCGGACGTAACTTCCGTCTTGAAATAAAATCTTTCATCCCTTTTTTTCCCGCAAAGACATCCGAAGTTCCAGTCAAATTATTACGAGCTCGAGTGAGATCAGACCACTAACACAGAGGCAGTCACCAGGGTGAACCGCTGACGGTCAAGGTTGATCGTGACCCCCAGAGGGAGTGTTGTCGTTTGTGCTTATGGGCCGGCTCTGGACAATGACTGCACCCAGGCCTCTGAACAGGATGGCGCTAAGTTGCGCTGGGCTTCTCAAGCCAGCTATGTAACGACTCTTGCCTCACGCTGTTGATTGTTGGGGACATCCCCTCTCTTTTTTTTTTGACACCCGCAAAAGTACGAGTTGAGCGGCGAGTAGGAGCTTGTAGTGGCCGATGTGAGGGTTCTTGCTCAACCATTAGCGCACAAACAGGCGTCGGTTGTGATGTTCTTGCACTCGACGTACTCTTTCCCTGGGGACTTGACGGACCGCGAGCGTCCGGCTGCCCATCCGAGCTGTTCGCAGTATCCGCCAACGGCGTCGTAGTGGAATCAAACACCAGACTCGTCTGTGCAATGTCTAACGCCTGGCGCAAGGACTGTTTGACGTAGCAGTACTTCTGCGGCGGTCCGTGTAGCCAACCGTTCTGCTTCAGGTCGCGCAAGGAAATGGGCGGGGGGAGCGTTTCGAGCCTGCGAATTTCATAGGCGTACTTGACACGATGTTCTAACTGGCCGCTGTCGAACTCGTCGTTCCGAAGGCCACTGGGGTCGCGGATCTCGCCGGGCCGCTTGCCAGCACTGATGGTGGCCACATATTTGATCGACGACGCAGGGCTTGTCTCGTAGATCCAGAGCCGGCGCACCTCGGGCGAAGAGGTTAGTTAGGGAATTCGTGGTTCTTGACACGACTGACGATGTCTGCAGTGTGTCTGGGGTGAATGGCGATGACGATGTCGCTTTTGCACACTTCCGGCGCCATGGTGGATGTTGTTTGGTAGGGAGAGCTGGAACTTGAAGTGAAAACGCGTTCTCCGATACCAACGCGTTTGCGCGCTGACAAGTGAAGTCCTTGCATAATAAGCGGCATGGACTTGGCACAGATTCAAACACGCAAACTGGGGCCAAGGCTTGCATGCTTGCTCGACACAGCAACAACCCAAACTTGACTACATCCGGCAGTCTTTTGCCGAGGCCCGGGTGGTAGCCTTTTCTCTTCATGGTTCTCATCCGAAATGCGCGCCTCGGTCAGATAACTAGGCAGAGGTGAGCCATGAATCCTGAAAATGGCCAGACGCTAATAGTCAATAGGACTGAAGGTCATTTCGCACAAACTTCCAGCGGAACGCTATCGGCCTTGAAAAGGGCAATACTGCGAAGCAAAAGCGGCTGTCGGCCTTACGGCTAATCCGGTTGCGCCATGGAAAACCGGTCTTGACAAGCCAGCGATTCCACGGGTGTCCCGGCTCCAGAACAACGGGGGAAGGGCCAGGAACGGCGTTCGCCTTCGCCGATGTGGAGTCAGCTGCTCCTATGATTCCACGGCTCCCGCCGTCCCACCGAATTTTGAGGCGCTCTGTACTGGAAAGCCAACGCCGATATTGCCCAGAACGAAGCCGCCGAAGCTCGCAACCGCCGCGCCCGCGCCGCCAACGTCTGCGAATCCTGCCGCCGCCCCCAGGCCTACCATCAGCCTGGACAGACCTTCATGCCAGTTGTTAGCTTCCACACAGAAGCGCTTGACCGGCCCGTTGTCGCGGACCCGTCCTCGTCTATAATACGGCGCTACGATTCTGATTCCGAATCCGAGGACAACCCGCGCCGCGTCCTCGATACAGACGGCGACTTCGTCCTCAACGCCGAGCCAAGCTTCACCTTCAAGCTCCACGACTTCCACCCAATAGTGAAAGATGAGAACAGAAACATAATTCCCTTTTCCGGCGTCCTCTCCGTACGCCCCGTTCCCTCCCCCGCAATCGTCCATCGTATTCAGGCGGCGATAGGAAACGGCACTAACAGCGTCTAGGTCGGCACCATCTTCATTCCAGAGGCCGGTACATCTCCAGCGTCCATATTCGCGCCGCGGCACGTCAACACAGCAACACCACGCCGAAATATAACACATATCGTGCTCCGCCGTCAGTACATACCTCGCATCGGCGGGCTTAACACGATACTTATATTTACCAACAGTTTATACCTTGCCAACAGTATAGCGGACGCTCGGGCTAGGTAGGCATTTATCTTTAGGCCCGGGTCCAGGGGTGTCGTAAACGGGGTACTCGAGTAGAAAGGTCCAGACAACAAGTTGTATAGAGCAACAAATAACCGCGCTAAGCTACGTACTACTATCGCGGCACTCGAGTTCCGCAAGTGGTAGGGTGAAGGTTGGGAGTATATCGTAATCGCCACAGACTCGGAGTATATCGTGCACAGCGCGACGGCGTAGTTGGGAGGCTGGGCAGCGCGCGGCTAGCGCACGTTGGAGGGTTCTCGGCGTACAATCGAGACTTGTAGGAGCGGCTAAGCGAGTGGATAGGAATATATATAGATGGTGGCTACGAGGTAAGCGTCTGGCGGGTCCCGAGAGCTTGGAATGCCGAGGCGGATCAGGCTGCTAAGGCTGCTGCTGAGGGTGGCGGAAGCGTGCTGGAATATAACGCCCGGAAAGGCATACTTACCTAATGGTAAACGCCATGACGGGGCAGCTGTTACTAGCACAAGCCCGCGCCATATTGTAGGGGTAGGGTTGCAAATCTGGACCCCGGAGTGAACCCCGAACCTCTGACCCCTGGATGGAGGCTATTTCCACATCGCGCCCCTTGGCGCACCCAGACCACCACGCGCGCGCGCCCAGACAACGCGGTTGAGGACCGCAAACGGTTCGACACATCCTCCTGGAATGCCGGGACCGGATCCACGAACGACATCGGATGTGGGCAGGCAGGACATTGGTCGGTATCGGCCTTGTCGATGAGGTGGAGTTCGGCAGAAGCAGGAATCAAAGAGCTTAGATCTCGGATCTCGGTAGGGCTGTGACAATGTGATGTCGGGCGCTGAGCCAAGGGAAGATGAGGAGGAAGGATAGGCACCTTAGTTGATATTTCAGCTGACCTCACACGCCTAGACGAGAAGAGGAGGCGGTAAGCTATAGAATTTACAAAATCTCAAGACAATATCTACACCAACCCGGCCATGAAGGCGCTCATATTCGTCAAGCGCCTCTGTCTCCACCACGTTCTTGTAAGGCCCCTATGTCTCCTCTCCACCTTTCTACAAGGAATTTCAGGCCGCCGTCATCCAGCTTTCTATCACAAATCTCCTCTACCTCCTACTCTTCCTCGCCCGCATCGTCGCCAACCACTGGGGAGAGCGCCCGAGAGTGATCATACAATTCCCGAGACCCGCTTCGAAAGGGGTCGGCAGTTTTGAGCTTGGTGTGATACCTTACCTCAATGGCCCCGACACTACGCCCCGGGAAATGCTTGGCGATCGCGATCTAAGAAACGCCTTGCTCCTTTAGCCGGCGGATCTTCGTATTATCCGCTGGCGTGTATCTCGCCCTGCTTGAAGCTGAACTTGAAGTCGGCTTGTCCTTATCTTTTGTGGACTATTTGTATCTCTGTTTCGGGCGGTGCCTCTTGGGGCTGAGGAAACGGCGCCCCGATCCTCGATTCTACGGTTCCCCGCCCTGTGTTCTGCGCATGCATCCTAGTCGGACTCCAGCACGAAAGTGGAAGGCAAACCGGCCATTGTAACGCGCTTGAGGACTACGTTTCGAAGGGGCCATTGATCGAACGTCGTGGTAGTGGCCCTGTCCGCCTTAGCAGCACTTTCTGGGGTGGACTCTCGTGACGATGGAGGATGGGCAGCGCCGCGCTGGCGCCTCGGGCGCCGGGGCAATCTCCAAGCCTCTTCCGATGAACTGTCGCCGCGGTACGGACGGGTCTGCCGCTGAGAGGCCATTCCGCTGGTTGTAACGGCCGTGTTATATCCCTCACTGTGCTCGGCGTTGCTGTGCACATTAGGATGATAGTTGTCTCCACCATCGGCATTGTGATGTCGTCGAAAACGGGTCTGTGGGTGAGAGGCCGTTCCGCCGGGTTTAACGGCTGTATCGCTCACCCTACGGCGCTTGCAGCGCTCGTTATTGCTCTCATAGTCCGACAACCACGGTATGCTTGCCCGACTCTCTTGTGCTGGTGGCGGCACGACAGGACTATCCTTGTCCTGCTCTCCTTTGTCATCTGGGACCGGAAGATAGGTAGGGCCGTAGTCCTCTCTAGGATTGGTATTGCAGTGTGCACCGACGTCGCTCCGAAAGTCGATCCGGTCTTGGCTGTCCGGTGGCTGCAAGGCTGGCTCGGCGGAAGCCAACTCGGGCTTGTCACCCTCATCACTGTTAAGGGTGCCTTCCCGACCCCTGCTTCTGGCTATCCGACTCCAATGAAAATAAACGGCGCCCAAAACCTAGGATGCGAGTAGTCAGTTGCTCGCGCCCGAGGCTTTTCTGGAGCTATCGATCTCTCGGGATCAATGAGTCGCCCCATTTGAACGTCTCGACTGTGCCGCTCCATTTCCTCGGGAGTCAGCTTCCTGGCGGTCAGTTGGGCGTCTCTAAGCGCCGCAGACCCGGGCAGGCCTCGCTGCAAACCTTGGTAGAATTGCCCCATCAGGACGCTCGTCACCAGGTCATTCACCGGCCAGAGACTGACCACAATGGCTTGCACGCCGACCGCCAACAGCGAGCGAGCGAACCCGACCATGTCGTCTCCATCAGTCGCCTGCCCCACGCCAGTCTCGCACGCGCTCAGCACCGCGAGCGACGCCTTGAGCCGCCGACCCAGCAGCTCGCCCACCGTGAGCTGCTCGCCGTCTGCCAGCGCGACCGACGACATCATCGGCACCTCGGAACACAGCAGCCCGTGCGTTGCAAAGTGCAGTATGCCAAACTCTCGCATCATGCCTGTTACAGCCTCTTTCCTGGCTTCTGCGCCGACAAGGCACCTGCTGCCCTCGGCACTAACGTGGCAGACGGTTCTCGCCTCGGCCTCGGCAAACCGCAGCGGCGATAGGCTGTGCTTGGTCCCCGACAGGACGTCCTCGCACACCATGTTGGAGGGGTTGCCGACGGCAAGCACTCTGGAGCCCACCTTGTCGCCCATTGGTGTCTGGAGGTATGAGATGCAACTCGCGCTGGGCAGGTATGCCACCGAGTGCAACGCCAGCAGCAGACCCCCCCTGAACGGCAGGGCATGAAACGGGAGCGTGTGCAGGGCTCGGTAGGCGACGATGATGAGATGGAATTTGTCCATGGCGGTCTTGAACGGGAAAAGGAGGTCGGCAAGCCACTACCCGTCGGTTGGGCCTGACCCGCTCGGCTCTGCATCCGGCGGCGCTGGCTGTCGGCACTGGTCGCGAAATCTCTTGACACGGAGCTCTAGCTCGGCTTCGGAGACGGACCGGTGATGAACCTCGACCATGCCGTCCGTAGTGACTGCCCACGCGATGAGGTCGTCCCCCCGGTAGGAATACTAAAGGACCGCCGTGTTCCCGTCGAGCTGCGACCGGAGCGTGTTAATGTCGCTAACGTCGGTCCGAGTGACGAAGCGCCAGGCCGAAGGGGACTCGTCGGCGAAGAGGCGTTCCTCTTATTAACCCAGCCGGGCTTCGGCTTTTGCTATATCCGCTTCTAGCGCCTTAATTCGGCCCCTATTAGGGTTTTTTAATGCGTATTGCTACCCGAGCATGCCTCGCTTAGCCGCAAGCGACGTGCCTATCCGTCGATATTCGTCCCACGCGTCGAGTTCTGACGGCGCAAAGCGGCCGTACATCAGCGATCCGGCAGCCATCAGGTCCAGCAAGCTGCGAGTCTTTCCCCTTTCGAGTGCCTGAAAGGCATCTGCCAACTGCTGCGAGGACTGCGGTGCGTCGTGGAGCAAGTTGTGGTGCCACTGGACGGCGGTCCTGGCGGCCTTGAAATACAGCCCCTGGAGCCGAGAACTGCCAGCAAGGGACAGTTTGTATTCATCAAGCGATAGCCGGCCAAGCCTGTCCTCGAAGATGCTTATTGCCTGCTGGTAGAGATCCCACGCCATCGCGAACTTCGCCCGACCTTCCTTCACCTCGGCGGCGGCGGTCAGATTCGCAACTGCATCGCCCACCTTCCACCAGTCGTTGCCGCGCACTCGTACCAGCGTGTCGAGCATATCCTCGGCCTCGCCAAACTTTTTGACACGGGAGAGACCTGGGAATGTGTGCGCGTAAACCTCAGCCTTGTCATGTTCAAAGAGCTGCCGATCCGGCGCGGCCTGGCGCGAATGTCGACCGAGCTCCTCTGCTCTCTGGAGCCTCGATTCGCAGTAAGCGTGCAAGTACGAGGCCGAGACGTCGTACTGGTTTCGAGCCTCCGCAACATTGGCTAGCAGAACCTGTCTTATATGCGGGTCATTGCCTTGCTGCGCTTTCGCCTCCGCCCGGTCCCAGAACCCTTGGGCGACGCCCGGCTCACCGTCCCTCCAAGCACGCTTCGCTCGGAACATGAGCTCCTGAAACTCGGCGGTATCGACGAGAATTTCTGTCGTATGGGCTGACAGGGGTTCCTCGACCAAGTTGACGTCCACGTCAGCCACTTCTGGACACGACGAGGATGAGGGGTTGGAGATAGCAGGATCCATCTCGCGGATCAACTGGCTCAGCGCATCCAGGGTGGCGGATTGAGAGTCCGGCCGATGAGGCCGCGAGGGATGTATCAGCCTGAGCCTGGAAATCGCCCTCGCTATTTGGTCCGCGTCTTCTCGTTCAATCGCCCGGCGCAGTGCGCGGTCCAGGACGTTAGCTGCTCGCGTCCT
>FSTF01000385.1_pt1 | contig 9727 bp, 7 predicted proteins | sample 1637001 | NCBI WGS metagenome assembly FSTF01 (sample SAMEA3914816, study PRJEB12502) | metagenome | biome: forest; material: soil | place: USA | collected 2011-09-16 | depth 0.3 m
AGCTCTTCGGGAATGCCAGCGCGCTCCCCTCTTCGGCCTCGGCCCCGTGTGCGTCGGCGTTGATGGCCGACATTGCGTGCCCGGAGCTGATATCACCGTCGTACCTCGCCAACGGTGGCTATCTCGGCGCTGATACGCTCACATCTCTCTGCACGTCTGCGTGTTCCAACGCCCTCTCCGCCTTCCAGGCCGCGGCGGACAGCGCGTGCGGAACGGCCGCCTACGTCTTCCCAGGGAACTACAGCCAAACCATCCCCGCCGTCATAGATCCCCTCGTCTGGGCCTACAACGCGGCCTGCCTGCAGAGCGGCGGCGTCTTCTGTGTGCCAGCCGTCACGAACACGTCCGACGGAGTTGCGCCGTGTTCCGATTGTTTTCTCAAATATGAGGCCGCCATGCTGGGGTCGGCATACGGCCAGCATCGTATCAGCCCCGACGACTTCTCCTCGCTGTTGTCGTCTTGCTCCGCCCCAGCCTCCAGCTATCCTTACACGACACCAGCGTCCACCACTGCGACCACGACCATCTCAGGCTCGGCATTGGCCACGGCGACAGCATTGTGTACGGGGACGCCGTATACAGTCCAGTCCGGAGACACTTGTGCGTCTATCGCCCAGGCGAACTCGGTTGCGACAGATCGATTCATCACCGATAACCATCTTGACTACAACTGCACCGCCATCTCGCCCGGCAATCAAATTTGTATACCAGAGAGCTGTCTGCTCCACAAGATCCGGGCAAACGACACCTGCAGCTCCCTCCTCGCCGACCAAGACTATTCCCTAAACCAACTCTTATCCTAGAACCCGTACGCCTAATTCCCCATCCCCCTTCCGCCTCATCTTTGACACAAGGAGAACATCTCACTGGTTATATCTCACAGAACCATACATTCAACATGTGACAATCTGGACTCCATGCTTGGTCGAGACATTTGCATTTCGTGAGCCCGAATTCTCCACCTATCCTCCCATCCCTTGCACGTGAACAGCCATACCTAACCGCGTCACCCTGTTCAGCCCCCCAGGGACAACGAGCTGGAATGTTGTTTCGGCCAATATCACTGCGACATGGAATGTGTAAGCACTTCTCCCATTTCTTTTCTCTACTTGTCTTTTTTTTTTTCATTTTTTTTTTTTTTCAAACATCTGGTCTCCGTACTGAGACATCGCTCGTCAGCACATTCGTGCTTCCCACGACCTTGTTCACCGCTGCTCCGGACCAAACAATCGTCCCCAATTATACCACTACGTATCTTAACCCCACGGCGCCCATAAACCTCACCACCAGCACAGTTACCGTTGACATAGCAGCGGCTATCTCGGTCAGTAGAACTCCCACATCCTAGCGCTTCATCCTCCCTGATTAACACCTCCCATTTTAAAGTATGCTTCATTGTTGGTATATTGCCCCATCACGAGCAACGACACGCAGAACGGCTGGACGGTTCCCGACTTGCCCGACGACTGCAGCGGTGCGCTGGAGATCTATTGCAGTCCCAGCTCCAACGCCACCGTTCCCCCCAGCACCGTATTTCCCACCACGTGTTCGCCAGCCTACTGGGACGGCCTGCTGTCATCGACGGCCGGAAGCATGACGACAACCGACGGCCCCCCGGGTCCGACGCAACCTGGCGAGCCGTCAACCTGCGACGCGTGGTACCTCGTGCAGGAGAATGATACATGCAGTGCCGTGGTCGCCAAGTACGGGAACTTCACGCTTGCGCAATTTTACAGGTAGGTACCGCCAGTCCTTTTTTCTTCTTGTTTGTTTTGTTTTGTTTGGATACGAGGACTCCCGTGCCCCCGATCCCCGCTCCCTACCTACTTGTTAGGAACCTACAGGCACCTCGGTAGTTGCTAAACTCGGATATTCTGCAAGCTGGAACCCTGCGGTGGGATCTAGCTGCCAGTACCTAGGCGTGGGTTATGCCGTTTGCATCGGCGTGTCCGAATCCTCGGGCGGGTCGTCCTCTTCCTCCTTCATCAGCGCGACCCGGACCACAACAACCACCGGCGCGACCACCACAGTGCCGTCGCCCACACTCCCCAGCACAGACCCGCAGTGCACGAGCTACTACTACGTCGAGTCGGGCGATTCATGCTCTGGCATCGAGCAGGAGTTCGGTATCTCCATCGCTGAGGTGCGTGCTTGGGTCATCCGGCAGCTCGCTCCCCCAAGTTCCAAGTCGTCCCTAACGTAGCCTGCCGCAGTTCAACGCATGGAATCCTTTCGTCGGCCTGGATTGCGCCAACCTCTGGGCCAGCGAATATATTTGCGTAGGTGCGCCCTACACGAGCAGCAGCAGTGTGAGCGCCACCACCACCACCACGTCGCCCACCACCGCGGCACCGAGCCCGTTGGAGCCGAGCACCGATGCCCAATGTACGAAATGGCATTATGTCATATCCGGGGATACCTGTTACGATATCGAGCAAACCTACGGCATCACTGCAACCCAGGTAAGAAGCCCCCGAAGGGAGCGTCATGTGCTTCTCTGTCAACGCCGAGTTCTGAGGCTGATCCCTCGCACAGCTGGCCAACTGGAACCCGACTGTCGGGACGAGTTGCAATCTGTGGCTGGGTTACTACGTCTGTGTCGCGTCGCCCACCACGGTGGTACCGAGCCCGTTGGAGCCGAGCACCGATTCCCAATGTACGATGTGGCATTATGTCGTGTCCGGGGATACCTGTTACGACATCGAGCAAAACTACGGCATCACTGCAGCCCAGGTAAGGAGCGTCCAAGGGACTGTCTTGTGCTTATTCCAGGTGCCTACTGACGCTGATTCCTTGTACAGCTGGCCAGATGGAACCCGACTGTCGGGACGAGTTGCAATCTGTGGCTGGATTACTACGTTTGTGTCGCAGCGCCGAACTAGGAGGTAGGTGAGGTGTAAGGTACCTAGGTACCTAGGTACCTAACCCTATAATACTTGCTGATCCCCCTATGCGCCAATACGCGCAGATATTGTGGAATCTTCCGAAAGCAAAATCCAACAACTGTTCCCCAGATTTCTCCCCGTCTCATCCAGATCTCCGCCCGTGCTATCAACTACCAAGCAGCCAGTCAGTGGCCCTCTGGGCTGGTCTATGTCAATGTACGGTGACGAAGGTCGCGGCTGGTCCGGGAAGACGATTTCCTAGACGGTGAACCACTTCTCCGGCGCTTTAAGGGCGGAGTTGGTCTTCTTAGACAAGTCGCGCTGCTGCTAATAAGTAATTCTAGCGAACTTGTACTCGCGGTACGAACAAGCCGTTCCGACAGACCAGATGTGTGTCTTGTGGGATGTCTTGTCTAGGAGTACTGCAAAACAAAACTCGTAGTAAAACTCGGGAGCATGCTTCTTGTTGAGGTGCTGCTTCACTCGTAAAACGCCGTCGAGTACGAGCCTAAAACATACATGGTGCTTGCGGGGATCCAGCTGCTAGAATGGGCAGGCCTACATTAGTCGTCCTTTCAGTCGGGCTGTTCAGTCGGTTAGGTACTGTCGTTGCGAGCCTTCGCGGTCCGAGTCCTGATCCCTATAGTTCTTTTCGCGGTTTCTTCTAAAGTGTTGAGAAGGGCGATGCAAAGACTGACGAGATAGGCCATGCGCGGCTTGGGAGATTGCTCTCACTAGCACTAGTACCTAACGTTAGTGACATAGCACAAATGATAGTTTCATTCCTCGGCGGAACGCCGGTACGCGTTCGGTGCTCTGCCAGCAGCTGATGGGTGACTGCATCAACAAAGGGAGACTGTGCACCGCCTTCTTCTAGGTCCCTAACGAGGGAGTCATCTGACACCTCAGAAATTGAAAGACTGTCAGTGTCCTCGGACAGCTCCTTCAACAGGGCCTCCTTCGGGAGAGTTAACTTATACTAGGCAGAAGTTGCTTCTCTGTAGTAACGCTAACGTTGGTTCACTTTCATCACCACTAAGCACTTGCTCAAAGCTCTTCCGACTCATCTGTAGTCACGCTAGACACACTACTTGGAGGAGTGGCTGCCCTCTCCATCTTCGTCTGCGAAAAGTCGTCGTGTTCTAGATCAAGGGCGCGGCGAGTCTTAGGCGGTTGTGCTCGTTCAGCGCTTTCTTGCCCCGAGCCGCTGGGAGCTAGGCGTCGAATGTGAGATTGGCCTTGTCCTTTGATAGGGTTTTCCTCAGACGAACATGAACTAGGATAAGCCCCCGGAGGGCGGATAGGAGATCGCCTTCTCTGTCTTCCTTCGTCTAAAAGGGTACTAGGAATAGGGGGTTGGGCTTGAGATAGTGTTGCCTGTCCTGCGTTAAAGCTTTCTTCGTCTGAAGATGAGATAGGTACTCTGTATCTGCGGGTCCTATGGACTGAGGATTGTCTTGATCCTTCCCTAGTAGTTTCGCTAGGAAGAGGAATATTTGGTATCGTATGTTTAGAGGATTCTCCGGGCGGGCAGACTGGAGGTCGTGATCGCAGGCTTGAACTTTGTAGGTTGGGGTCTCTAGGCTTAGGAGAAAGTAGAAACTGATCTGCTGCATCAACTAAACCCCTTGCGGCACTTCGATCTGCCTTTCCATTTAGCTTTCGGCGTAGGGACTCCGCTAGGGGGGAAGAAACTCCTGGAAGAATATCAGGTCGGGACTCGTGGCGATCTGGGACGTCTGAGGCATTAGACGGGATAGAAGACTCTCCAGCTTGTCGGAGGATATTGTTATGATTAATGTCCTGGAGAGCATCCTTAGAGGATTCTTGCATCCGGATTGGAGACCGTGTGAACGTGAATAACGCCTCAGGTCCAGGAGGACTAAAATCTCGGGTAAGGAGTTGCCGAGGCGGGGATCTTTTTCGGCGTTTACGGGAAGTAGGACTCCGAGATGAAGATGAATCCTTATCGGGGCGTCTACGAGATCTGCCGCGGGGGTCGCTATCCCGTTGCCTCGATGCCTTCCTATTTATTTTCTTCTGTGAACCCTTCTTGGTTCTCTGGATAGGATCCCTATGTATCTCGGCCGGTGGGGGAGCGTATGCCGGCCTTGGGACCGGATCGGTAGGTCTAGGGGGGATAATAGACCGTGGCTGCCCTGCTTCGAACTGCTGTTGACGGTTTGGGCGGCTTTGGAAGGACGGAGACCAGCTTTTTGATCTAATATATACATCTCCGGGGGTACCGCGAGCCCGAGTACGTCCTGGCGGAGCGATTGGTGAGCGTGACCGCCCGTCTGTAGAACGTTCGTGACGTCTCCGGGAATCGGGGCTCCGAGAACAGGTCTCCCTAGGTGTGCGAGAAGGCGACCCGCTGCGATGCCTACTACGCTGCCTGCTGCGTGACCTGTTCTCCTGTTCTCCGCGTAGCTTGCGACGCTCCTTACCCTGGGCTACGTTTTCTGTTGTCTGGACTTGGGGGAGCTTTGCTCGCTCGGCTTGGGCAGTGTCTTCGATCTGGGGAAGGTCAACAGGTGCGGATGTGGGAAGAGGACTACATTCCCAGGGTTCAGGCCGTGACAATATCTCAAGGGCATTCTGAACAGCTTCATTTTGGTGGCCCGAGCTTTCCGCCCTGAGAGTGTCCAGGACAGAGAACCTGGTTGGCGGGCGTGCCGCCGTCGTTTTCTGCTTGGGTGCGAGATGCTGGCGGCGAGCCTCAATCTGAGCTGGGGTCCTTTTTTTTATCTTCCCCGTGGCTGCTACCCCTGCCGCGCTTTTCTGTGGTGTCTGAGATTCTTGGCCAAGCAGACGAAGTCTCTCGCTACGCCGAGGTGTCTGAGGCTCTTGGCTGAGCAGACGAAGTCTCTCGTTACGCCGAGGTGTCTGAGGCTCTTGGCTGAGCAGACGAATCCTCTCGCTGCGCCGAGGTGTCTGAGGCCCTGGCGGGGCGATTGGAGAGCGTGACGGCTGGTCGGTAGGACGTTTGCGACGATTTCGGGAATAGGGGCCCCGAGACGAAGGCCGCCTGCTCCGGGCACCACGCGGACGGCGACGTGCCCAACTCTCTTGTCGTCCATGTGGTTCGCTATGGTTGCTACGGCTAAGATCTTCATCCTGAGCTGAATTCTCTATTGTCTCTTCTGCGTCTGCCGTTTCGTAGAGAGCGTCTTGCTCGCTTACCCTTTCAGCAATCACGAGGGACTGTTCATTTCTGCGAGGGCTAGGCAGGAGAGCAGACTCGGCGTGGGTTAGAGTGGTTGTCTGCTGCGTGGCGATCCCAGCTCTTGGAGGCTCAGGTTCATCTTGGGGTGATTCCGGTAGTTTACGTTTGACTTGGGAGGATTTCGCTGGTCCGGCTTTTGCAGGGTCGGGCAGAGTGAGGTTAACTGGTGTGGATCTGGGAAGGTTAGGCAGAATAGCAGACTCAGGAGGCCGGATTGGAGACCGTTTCGAGGGGCTTGATTTTGCCTGGTCTAGATTTTCTATTGTCTGCTGCAGTGTTACGCGATTGAGTATAGCCTCTTGCAGCGCTGGATGCTGATATGTTGCTGGGTTTAAATTCGGTATTACGTAGAGTTGAGATGTATGTGGAGAATCGGGAGGAAGGATTGGGGATCGTCTCCACGACGCTCCTGCAAGCTGTTCGGCATTAGGAGGGTGAGAGACTAGAGTAGTACGGCTAGGTCGGATTGGAGACATTTCTTGGCGGCTTCGAGTTATAGGACTTCGGAAGCGAGGAGATTTGCTACGTGGCTTGCGGAACCTGTGCCTTCTTGCAGAGTCTCTGTCGTCGTTATTGCGGATGCTCTCCTCGTCCCGTGGTAGACCTTTTTGTAGAGACAGCTTTTGTACTTGACTAGGCCTCGGTTCTTGTAGCTGGTGCGCATCTACCAGCCCGGCTACAGCCAGGACTACGACGCCGTCAGACGGTCGCTGACGGCCTTTGCCGTCCTAACCTGCACCGGATGTCCTCTTCCAGTAGCAAAGAAAGCACCACCGCTGCCTGAGAGCCTGCGTTCAGCAAAGGAGGTCGCGGGTTTGTCGACGGGTGGAAAGGATTGGGGGGTTGGTGGTGGTGGAGGATAAAGTCAACTAGGATATGGTGTTCAACGCTGAAGGAAATCATTCATCTCATGTGAAGCTGAGAATACCTTGGCTTGAGAATGAGGTGTGAAGGGAAACGAGGAAGTGTAGCCTACCTGTTGCCAGATCTAACAAATCCGCCAGTTTGGAAGCGAAGCGTGGTTGGCGTGTTGGCAGCTCGAGAGAGGTTGCGGAAGTAGTGGAACCATGGACAACGTCGGGTCCCTTCCGGGTTGCTGGGTCTGCTTTCGAGGCGCCACCCGAGACGCCAGGCATCCTTGGTTGGTAAGTGGCATGGGCTTGTATGTAGACACGGCGCGAGCTGGGCGGAAGAAAGACCAGAGATGTGAAGAGGTCCGAGGTTCTTTCCTTCCCATTGATGCTAGTGCAGATCCTTCATCCAGACCGCCAGCCAAACATAGGTGTGCTTCCCACCATTGCTTCCCGTTGGATTCGTTACTAGCAGCAATACTTGATCGTCATTGATAGTAGTACCCCCAGTTGACTCACTGGGCTGCTCCATCACCAAACCAAACCCCTCCCCGTCAAGCTGATAAGCCATTCCCCAATGCTTGTTTACCTGTGCTGGGAACAAATTCCCGCCCCATGGAGCGATACAACGGCTGGATTAAATCCAAGGCAGACACACCGCCATCGTCCGCGGCGTTAACATCGGCACCAAGCTCAATAAGCCTCTCCACCATGGTACGGTTGCGAGTGTGGGCAGTCCAGTGCAACGCCGTCTGGCCTTTAGCAGACTGCATGTTGATATTCACCCAGCCCCGGTCAACCATCAGTTGGACGATCTTGGGGCAGCCCCGGACACAGGCGGACAGGAAGATATCAAACCCGGCGCTGTCGGGCGCGTGACGCGGACCGACGCAAGCCCGACTGGTGCCCGTCCGGATGTCGACGCCGAGATCAACCAAGACCCCGAAGACCTGGTCCGAATCATGATCCATCGCGCGGTGGAGGTATTCCCTGCCGGACATAGCCGCGTCCCTCACGTCCATGCCCCAGCCAACGACCAGCTCCCGCACCACATCCACGCGGCCGCTCTCTACGGCGCAGTGTAGCGCGTTCCCATACCAATTGCGCAGATAGGGGTCGGCCCCGGATTGCAGGAGAAGCCGGACAATGTCGACGTGCCCGTTCGAGGCCGCGTGGATGATGGGCGTCGACCCCTCTCTCGTGGTTACGTTCACATCAAATTTGCCCGTGCTGAGCAGCCTCCCCACTGTCAGAGTGAGCCCCTGGCGGCAAGCGTGATGGAGCGCCGTGAAGCCGAGACACTCCTCGGGGGCCCAGTACTCGGCCCCGTAACCGACGCTGTGCTGCCGGACTTGGTTGGCCGTGGCCATGGCGCGGGTTGCGGCGAAGAAGGCGCCCAGAGCGGTCTGGACTTGGTCGTCGTCTTCTGACAGCTTGGCGTGGCTCCCCCAGAACCGCGCGGCATAGGGAAGAGAGGCGTGGTCGCGGGTGTAGGACAGGATGGCCCTTTCCTCTGCCCACGGTCCGGTGCTGAAGTTGTCCATCATCATGTAGCGCAGGCATTTAGTGGCGAAGATGGCCTCGGCGCGGGGGAACAGTCGGTGGTCGTTCCTGAGGAGGTATTCCTTGACAGAGTAGTGGCAGGGGCGGACGTCTCCGGTCTCTATGTCGACCGTGACGAGGCCCTGACAGCATTCGAGAATCATCCTTTCTGTGGGGCGGTATTTGACGTTGAGGCGTGTGGCACCGGGATGCGCCGACAGAAGATCGCGGAGCTCCTGAACAGCTATAGTTCTGGCGGAATGTGTGAGATACATGAGTATCTCCATGCCCATACGGCTTCGACTTGGGGGCATGTATTGGATTCGACGAATCGTCTCTTCGAATGCCCCGGTCAGGTTGTGCGACAGGTTGTCCAGGCTGTCCTCCATTTCGCCCACCGTTGGCTCGTTGAGGATGGTGCGGAGTTGGAGAACTGGAAGTAGAAACCTGGGTAATTGGGTTTATTAGTGTCAGTATCTTCCTGCCACGTACGGAGACGATACCTACATTCCATCAGCTCCTTGCGTGAGTCTCCGTATCAACTCGTTGGCAAATTCCTCATCGGCCATTTCGTATATGCCATGCTTAGTGAGCTCCTGGCGGAGGTACAGTTTAATGGATGGTGACGATGTGTACTCGACCGCTCTCCGTCATCAGCCTCGACGAGCTCGCCGCGCAGGGCCGGCTCGACGAGCTCAAGTTCAGGCTGGAAATCGACTTGGCAGACCTGGCCATCCTGCCGCCCATCAACTCCGGCTTCGTCTCCTCGGTTCAGGCGGCCATTCGCGATATGGGGGAGAGGAGGTACTTTCCCGGGATGAATTGGTCTAAATATTAATTCACATCCACAAACAGTCAAACACACCTCTGGCTTCAGACTCCCCTGCATCTGACACGCGGCACGCCGTCAATACTTCAGCCTTGACATCCAGACATGATATTGCGTCCAGGTGGCTGTGAATTCCGTGATGGCCGCCCCGCCTCGGACCACGTCAACTGCGGAGTTGGAGTTGATCCCTTAACGCCGGCCCGAGCGGACACTGCGCCATGTGGGCCGCGCGTTTCCGCCGCACAGGCTCAACTTTAACCCTGGTCCCCGCGTGCCGGACCGGGTGCTCCACGCGGAGCTCGGAGACCCACTGGTAGCGCCGAGACCCGAGGGGCAACATCCAGGGGTAACATCCTCCCGCCGGAGTCAGGGGCTGGATGACCCGCAGTGGGCA
>FSTF01000383.1_pt1 | contig 9699 bp, 6 predicted proteins | sample 1637001 | NCBI WGS metagenome assembly FSTF01 (sample SAMEA3914816, study PRJEB12502) | metagenome | biome: forest; material: soil | place: USA | collected 2011-09-16 | depth 0.3 m
GGCTCTAATGGAGGCGGCCAAGCTGTTTATCGAATCTGCAATGTCAGTAAGCAGTCGGCCAACAACCGGAGCAATCAGACAGTAGGAATAGATCAACACGCATTTTAAGTCAGTAAGGATGCATATATAAGGCGTCTGCTATAGCAAAATTATAAATGCAAAGGATCAACAAGCTATCCTGATGGACTACCTATGTTAGCGTCGAAGTTATCCTCTTCGTCTCCTTTAAGTTGCACATTAAATGTTATCCGCGACATAGGAAGCAGAGACGGAAGGGGAGACGGAAGCGGCGCCGTTTTGTCGTCCAAGCGGGTCCTGTCTCGATGGGCACGCTGCTCCTTCGATGCGTCAGACATGAACCCCACGTCACATGGTCCGTCGTCAAGGTCGGCGATACCGGCGCTCAGCGAACAGACTGGTTCTGACATCGTGGAGCACATCCGCCTACATATCCCCGAAGGCACCTACTTCAGAGCTGGGGAGCGAAGAGGAAGCGGAGACGGAAGCGGAGAGGGGCAAAGAGAGGGGCGGACAGGGGATCGGACGCGGCCGACGCGAACATGGTGTGCAGTGGGCACAAGAGAACATCAAAAGAACAGCAGGCTCTTAAGACAACAGCAAAAGAACAGCAGCCTCACAGGGCCACAAGACAGCAAAAGAACAGCGCTCGCGGGCTGTCCAAGGGCAAGCTTTCGAGGGTGCACACTGACTGGCTTGGTGGGCGAGGATGCCATGACACCATTGGGAGACTCCTCCCATCATCACGTCGGCAAGCGTTCCACTTGGTTCAGGGAGCTATCACCTGCAACGCATGTTGAGGTTTAACCAAGGAAAGCTGCCTCCGGGACACTGGCAACCTGCACCGAGAGCACACTCGTCCTAGAGGACGTCTGGTCGACTCATGTCTGGGAGTTGATCATAGATCTAGGTTGTCATTGGTCTCGCCGAGCATCGAGGTCAGTGAACCGAGAAGCAAAGAAAGAGCGGATATCGAAGTAGAAAGAGGGACGAAGAGGGGAGCCGAATAGGGCTTGGATGGGGACGAGTCGGATATTAAGGCATAAAAAATGTGAAGAACGATTACAGCCCAAATGTCAGGCGAATCTCGACTCTGAACATTTCCTCCTTCGTAAGTAGGCCGGTGCAGCGGGTGTGCTGCCCTGTGTTGGGGGGTCTGCTTAGTATGTTGATGCCCAGAGTTCCACCATTCCAACCACGCTAGGCCTCTTTAAGACTTTCGGCCGGGAGCTAGGGCGAGGGTTATGAGAGCTGCCGCGCACGGATCACAACTCATTTGAAACAACTTTGTAGTCCGTTCGTTTTCCTGCGGCACAACAGCTAATGTTACACTATCTTCCACAATACATCAACCTGTTTATTTTCGGAGTCTCGCACACCTCCTGCTCAACACCTTCTTCTTGATCACAGCTATGGCGCCCTCTCTGGTCCGACTCCCAGACGAGATTCTGACGCGCATTTGCGCACTTGTCAACCAGGTCCACCCGCCCAGCCTGGTCGCTTTGGCATTGGGCAACAGGCATCTGCACTCGGTTGCTGCCGCAGTCCTGTTCGAAAAAGTAACGTTCAACATCACCAAACCTGCCCGGCTTCGCAACCATGTGCACCAATGCACCACGGTCCTCCGGCGCTACAACGCATTCCGCCACGTCCGCTGCCTGGTCGTGGTCGGCTTTGAGGACAACGAGTTCAACATGCATCCCACTTCCACACGCAATGACCAGGTCTCAGAATGTGACGACGTTCGGTGGCAACATGGTCCGGCGCAAGGGCATTCCTTCGACTGGCACGTCAATCACCGTATGCTAATACAGGGCGACGCGGACTATCCCGACTTTACCTGGCGTGTCCGTGCCGACAGGGCGCCTCTCCAAGCCGCTTACAACACTGATCCGTCTTGGACGCCGCTGGCCGAGCTGGCGCAGCGTCTGCGAGGTCTGACTGATGTGGTATATGCCTGCCCCGCACAATTCCCGCCCTGCCTTCTACGGGCGCTCCACGACAAGGCTCGCGGTCACGTCCCCCGTCTGCACCTGCGGACCTTCAGGCTGCGCATGCTCGCGCACGACCCTGCCGCCATGCCTGACATTGCGGACCCTCACGAGCTGGCACTCATCGCATCGCCGACTGTCCATAGTATCTGGTCTCTAGACTACAGCTACGACACAACGCTCCCGGGAGCCTCGCCTGTCCTGCTAGGAACGCAAACGGAAGCTCTCGGACGGATTATCAACACCGAGGGTCTGGTGCCCAATTTGTGCGAGGTACGAGTGATGCAATGCTCTTGGCCTTCCTATCACGATGCGAACACCGACCTTCACCCTCGTCAACGTGCCTGGCTTCCAGCAGAGGTACGAAGCAGAAACACCAAGCAACAGCCCCTCGGCCTTCAACATCTGGAGCTGAACTGCGCAAACACCCCATACCGTGTGACGGACGTGGAGGTGCAGCATTGGACTCATCTCGTCAACTTCAGCACTCTACGGGTACTCCGGCTTACGGCACCCGTAGACGAGCAGGCACTTGACGAGTTGCTGTCCCAGGCACCTGACCTGACGGCTCTGACTTTGCACTGCGTCGACATGGCCGACGCATGCTACTACAACAAGGCCAAGCGCCTCATACGCAGCCTTTCTCGCCTCGAAAGGCTCTCCATACTGGGATGGGACTGGTCTCAGGTGTCGCTTGGAGACGAAGCGGACAGCAGCTGCGGCGCTGCTGCTAAGCACTCAATCAGCAAACTACGGACCCTACAATGCCTCAATACAGAACTACCGTCCTATATGCCCACCAACCCCGCCAGGTACTACATTACATCGGCGTCAGAAATCACGCAACTTGGAGCCCTCTATCCACGTATCGAGAGCCTATCACTTGTGGTTCGCCGCTCAAAGGGCGATCGCGACGAAGTGGCACGGTACATAGCCCTCGGAGCCAGCTTCCCGCGCCTCACCCGGCTATCCTTGACACTGGACGCCTCGCCGCCGGCTAGCATCTCGCTCGGCGTACCGCCCGGCGACGGACCAACCATGCCGGACCCGCATGAGGAGGCGGATGCCTTCGAGGACCAGTACACCGCCATGAGGCCATACACGAACGCCCATGTTATGGACGTCATGGTCAACAGCGCCCTGGACGCTAAGCTCGCGAGGCAGGTGTTCGAGGCGATCGGATCTCGGACACTGGAAACGATGATGATCCGAGTAAGAGGCGGTGCGGCTTTCGCCCCGCACGTCGTTAGGCTGGGTTACATGCCTACAGGAGCTATGATCGGCTCGGCCCTCGCTCCGTGGCTGAACGGCCTGGCTAGAGAGTGGATAGTCGAGAGGCTACACGTGGATGGGGAGCTCAAGATGACTGAGATCGGCAGGAATGCAGAGGGATGGAAAGGCGCGGGGCGCGATCCCCTGAAGGTTCACGACCAGGACCCTCTCATGAAGCACTTCAGGACGCTGTGGCCCGAGACCGGAAGCGGCAGTAGGGGGTGGTACGACGATTGGGAGAGCTGGCCCCTGGCAGGTGTGCCATGAGTCTCGAAGAGTGTGGCATTGCTTGGACTGTCACGCGTTCCACCACCACAATCAATCTTGCTTGGGACCCGGCGTGTCCGGACCAATATCCTTCTGATAGTCGCCTCTCCTGTAAAAAAGGTACTCGAGAAAAAGCCGCCAATACTGCCCTTTGTACGACCCGTCATACCTTGGAAGATGGGGCCAATGGTTAGCTGGGACCGAGTGCGAGATTCTCTTTGGGGGGGTGGGGTAAATGAAGTCGGACATACTGGAACCAGGCCGTGCCGCGAGCAGGTCTGTTGCTGACCACGTCTCGGTCTGGGCCCTCGAAATGGTCCACTGGGATACCGTTTACCCATTCCGTAAGCGTTCTATAATTCAGCCTAACGTATGGGTTGACCTCGATGGAGACGCCCTTGCCGAGAGCTCGCTGGATGGCGCTGACGATCTCGTTGATCCGAGGCCTGTACTGCCACGACACTTCCCCCACATCGTGTATCAGCGGATCCCAGTCGGACCGCAACGGGGTGAAGATGATGGCGCGAGTCTGGTCCGTCGATTTGGTATACAGGTCAGGCGTCAGCTTGTCGACGATGCCGGATATCGACCCCTCGCCGGTAATTGGGTTAATTACCCTCTCCCTGCGAGCGGGTAGGCGACCATTAGCTGCCCGCGTTATGGTATCAGGTATTCAGCCACTGATACTTACTGGAAGTTGGTGTACGCCTGGGTACCCTTAACCAGCGACGACCCGGCATTTGCCAGGCCTCCCATGGCCGACACCTCCCAGAAGTGCGCCATCCACACGGCTCGTTCGCTGACAATGGTGACGACGGTGCAGCCGTGCACCGTGTCGGTGCCAATCTGGAACGGCTGCACGTCAGGACCCATCTTGATCTCCTTCGCCACCGTCACCTCCGCGAAGGGGTTGATGAGCAAGTGGGGCAAGTCTGGGAACTGGGTGTCAACCCCGCCGTTGAGCCTGTAGCCCTTGTTTTTCACGAGGTAATCGTCCACCTGCTTTACCGTCCAGGGCCTGTGATCCGTGTTGAAGACGCGCTTTCCAAATGCGTGCGTGTCGTTGCCGCGCTGGGCGGAAAGGCTCTCGGTTGCCTCGATGCCGGAGTAACGCGGGCTGCTGCGGCGCTTAAGAGGACAGGACGCCCCGCTGCCGCCGCATGTGGCCAGCGTGCAGAGGTACAGGCAATCCACGCCCATCGGGGTGCCGCTGTCCCCACCGCCATCCTGCCGGGCAGACAGGAGTGACTTCGAGACGTCGCTGTTCGGCCCAAGCTGGTCATCTCTGCTTGATTTACTGCTACACGATCAGTCTTCCTTCTTCATCCGCGGGACCAGGGGCCAAGGATGTCTGCTGTGCGGTGGGGCTTGCTCACATGACTGCAGCGACGGCGGGGTCGACGGGGTGAAGATCAAGGCGCGGATGGACGAGGGCGACGGCGGCTGTCGCAAGCTGGAGCAGGAGCATCGCCGTCCTGCTTTTCCAGGCCCCGGATGGGGACGACCGGGGAGCCATCCTTGCTTCCTCCTGGGGTGTTTAGATCAGGCACGGGGCTACGGCGGATGTGATGAATCGCACCGTATCGTCTCGAAATGCGTCGGGCGAGGTCGGCCGCACCTTATAATGACGGTCGTGCTTGGCCTGCAGCGGATCGTGGGTGCATTTGGCCGCGCTTATCAGCAAACAGAAGAGGAAACAGATCAAGAGGCCTGTTGGACTAACAGCCAGGAGGTGCCTGATAACCGAATAACACCGATGTCGCCCGGAATGAAGCGCCGAGTCCTCACCATCCCAATTCGCAGTCCATGTGCTTTCGGCTTTTCGGCTTCCAGATTATCATGTCGCGAATACCACTTTGCTGCTTTTAGCATCGTTACATCTCACGTGTTCGGCGCGTCTGCCGCAGACGATTCAACTCCGCGTGGCCCGGAATACAACCACGAGGCGCATCACCGCCAATCACAGATGTTGGACCCCTGCCAAGCAATCTATCTGTCTAGGCGCCTACATCCAACTTCGGCCGCGGTCTGGAGTCCTGGACATTCAAACCCCTTGGCTGTGCATTTCAGGCACCCTGGGAGACAGGTCGTTATTCACTACCACCTGCCCAGGTAGGCTACTCGTGCCGTGGTCACCTACGTTACACTTGGGGGCCAAAACGGCCAACAGGTCGCCGACTTGCATGAAAGAGAATTACTTGGAGTCTGGCCCCATGCAGTGCCTTTTGGCCGGGACAGTTACTGTATCATTGCGGTCAGCCCCCGGTCGATGCAACGGCACAGCCCCGGCTCTCCTGCAACTTTGTCCGGCTCCTCGGCCGGACTCTGGTGCTACCGTAGGCGCTTGCATCGCACCGCGCCAAGTACTGCGATCCAGTGTCGGGACACCTCGCAGAGCATTAATATCCTCCTCGCATGCAGTGGAAGTTGTCGTCTCGTCACCCTTGTCTGCCAGTTTCTGACCGGCGCTCGACACGATGGTACTCTTCCCTTCTCTGCTGCCGCTGGCACTGCTGGTGCTCGTTGGGACAAAGCATGTTCTCGGGAGAGCCGTCTTTGCCCATTTCATGGTATGTCGTCGCCGGTATCAACCTCGTTAGCCACGGCTGAGGCCAGCACTGACGACGGTTCCAGGTATCGAATGCCGCCAACTACTCGGTCGAGGACTGGGAACACGACATCCAGCTGGCTCAAGATGCCCACATCACCGCCTTTGCCCTCAACATGGCATACAACGAGGGCTCGGATTCGGTGTCGATTGCCAAGGCGTTTGATGCCGCCGAGGGCAAGGGCTTCAAGCTGTTCTTCAGCTTCGATTATGCGGGGAAGGGGCCTTGGCCGCGGTGGGCCGTCATCGGCACAATCAACGGCTACATGAACCGCGGTGCTTACTTCCTCCACCAAGGCCGGCCTTTTGTCTCGACGTTTGAAGGCCCGGACCAGGCCGAGGACTGGAGGTCCATCAAGGAGGTGACGGGTTGCTTCTTCGTCCCCGACTGGTCCTCGCGGGGCGCGAAGGACGCCATGTCGCTGGCCGGCGGCGTCGCCGACGGCCTCTTCAGCTGGGCGGCCTGGCCTTGGGGACCGCAGAACATGGACACCTATGTCGATGCCTCGTACCTGCAGTATCTCAACGGGAAGCCATACATGATGCCCGTTTCTCCTTGGTTCTACACCAACCTCCCCCAGTGGAAGAAAAATTGGATGTGGCGCGGCGACAACCTCTGGTTCGACCGCTGGCAGGAGGTCATGTTTGTGCAGCCGGAGTGGGTGCAGATCATCAGCTGGAATGACTACGGTATGTCTCGGGTGTCCGACCCCAGGGCTTGAGGTACCTCGGCTGACAATGTCGTCAATTAGGTGAATCGCACTACATCGGACCCATCCGAAACAACGCCCTTACTGCTATGAGCAGCGCGCCCTTCGACTACGTCGGTGATATGCCACACGACGGGTGGCGGGCGTGGCTGCCGTATTCCATTGACATGTACATGTACAACATCACGCTGATGAACACGGAGGGGGTCACCTTCTGGTACCGGCCGAATCCAGCGGCCGCATGTAGTAAGTACTCTCTCGCACCACTTTGGCTACACGCACGTCGACGGTCCCCTGACATTGCGAGCAGGCGATGGCCAGACAAGGGCGAACACGGCCTCGCAGCTGCAGCTCGAATTCCCTGCCGCTCAGGCCGCCGCCGATGCCGTCTTCTACACGGCCCAGCTGGCATCAAGTGGCGCGACCGTCACGGTGAGTATCGGCGGAGCGTCGACGGTGGGCACTTGGAGCGACGTGCCCGACGGCGGGTCGGGCCTCTACCACGGTAACGTCAGCTTCAACGGTCGTACCGGTCCGGTGCAGATCACGCTCTCTCGCGGAGGCCAGACGCTTGCTACTGCGTCGGGCAAGACCATCACCGCTGGCTGCAGCTTGGTCAACTGGAATGCGTGGGTTGGCACCGCAATGTCACCCCAAACCGGCCTCGCGGTGCCGTATGTGGGCAAGGACTTGGTGTGCATCCGCGGCACGGGCGCCAACGACTTCGCCGACCTGTGCGCCTTTGCCTGCTCCTACGGCTACTGTCCCATCGGGGCCTGCCTCTGCCTCGCCATGGGGAAGCAGAAGGAGAAGCCGGCGTACACGGGCGTCACGGCCTACCCCGTCGCCGGCCGTAGCGCCGACTACTCGGGCCTTTGCTCGTTCAACTGCAACCTCGGCAAGATTGGCGACAAGGCCTGCCCGGCCAACATCTGCGGGACCGCCGACGTGCCGCTCGCCATCCCCACCGTCTCGCCTTTCCTGCCTCCGGCCTGCACGCACGGGATCGGGTCGGCGGGCTGGGAGGGCCTCTGCGACTACGCCTGCAACTTCGGCTTCTGCCCGTCCAACATTTGCACCTGCACCGAGAGGGGAGCGCTGCACCAGCCGCCCGCAAAGACAAAGGACACCGTTGGCAGTCCGCGCGATCCCAAGGTCAACGACTGGGGACTCTGCGACTTTGCCTGTCCCCGAGGCTACTGCCCCCCGGGATCCTGCAACGAGCGGCCGACATCGGGAGGCGGTCCCCCGGTACTCATCGATCCCTCCATCTGGCAGAATCCGGACCCGACCCCCTTGCTCGGCTGTTCGCCGCCCTGCGTCCTCGTCCTGCCGCCCTACACGCTCCCCACGCCGACGACCATCTCGTGCAACCCGCTGACGACGACGTTCGTCCAGTCGTGGGCCACGGCGTCGCCGGCAGTCACCGTGGTCACCGTAATCACCTTTGCGCCCATCACGACGACGCGCATCCCCGTCTTCAACATCAACATCACCCAGGCCGCCGTTGACAGCGTCGTGTTCACCGTCACGCCGTCGCTGTTCTGTATCGCGCCCATCACGCTCGGGCCCCCGCCCGGAGTGACGATCCCGAGCAAGAGCCCGTCCGTGCTGACGTACTCGATCACGTCGACGCCCACGCCGTCCACCAGTCCGTGGCCGCCCATCACGTCCGTGTCCAAGACCAAGGTCAAGTTCACGAGCACCGTATCCGCGATGCCCAGCTGCACCGCCGGGTGCGGTGACGAGTGCACGCGCAACTGCAACGACTGCGATGGCAGCGGGTGTTCCTGCATGGACTGCTGCGACCGATGCGATCACGATGACGATCACGGTGGCGGCGGTGGAGGCGGCGGCGGCGGCCCGCCCAAGCCAGGCTGCATTGGTTGGTTCTGTCCGCCGGGCACGGGTCCTCCGCCAGGCCCACCACCACCACCAGGTCCTCCGGGTGGCAGCGGAGGCGGCGGCGGCGGCGGTGGTGATGGGGACCCAGACGAGCCGTCGTGCACCTCGAAGAGCACCGCCGTGCAACAGACAGTGCACTGCAGCCTCTACACTTCATCAGGCGATCTGACGTTCAAGACAACGTGTACCTCGACCGAGTCGTCGACCAAGACGGGCTGCAGCCCAACCCCGTCCACAACGACAACCTTCACATCCTCCAACTGCCCATCCAGAGCCGCCTACACGCCGCCGTGGAGCGTCTACACGGGCGCCATTCCCTCGCCCGGCGGCGACGGCTGGTCCGCCTACACCATCACGCATGGCACCTATCGCACCACGCCCTTATCCACGTCGACCTCGTCCGACCCCGCTCCGACAACGGTGCCGCTCGGGTCCAGGTGCAGCTACAGCGGCGAGTGCGCGGCAAACGTGTGCCCGAGCGGCCAGAGCCCCGGCTGCCTGCAGAACATCGCGGCCGGGGAGAAGTTCGCGACGTGCCAGTGCATCAACAACAAGCCGCCGCCGCCGCACGGCACGCTGTGCGGCGGCGTGGCGGACTGCAACGGCCCGTACCAGTGCCCGTCGGGCAAGAACATGGCGTGCCAGAAGGCGAGCGATTCGAACGGGTATAATGTTTGTGTTTGTGTGTGATCCACTTTCGTATAGAAGGCATCACGGTCATCTCTAGGTAGTTATACACGTCATAGGAAATATGTGGTCATTAAATGGAGTTCTCGGACCTTATGCTCGATGCTTGTATCCAGGTTGTCAGTTACCCTACCTTGCCCAGCTCTCTAGGTAATTTCCGCTCCATCGCTCGTAAAGACAGACCTGCTGTCTCCGTGCTCAGACCTGCAACCACCAACAAGTCCAAGCCTTACCTTCTCCC
>FSTF01000042.1_pt1 | contig 9650 bp, 4 predicted proteins | sample 1637001 | NCBI WGS metagenome assembly FSTF01 (sample SAMEA3914816, study PRJEB12502) | metagenome | biome: forest; material: soil | place: USA | collected 2011-09-16 | depth 0.3 m
ACGTTTAGCTGGAGGACGGCACCGCCCACAACTCAAAGGTTCAAGTCCTTTCAATCGCTATCTTCCCCACATACTACCCTGGATCGGCGGTGATGACTAGCTACGGACGGCCCTTGAGAAACTCTTGGCTATGTACCTAGATGGCTGTTCATGCTGTCCCAGTTGGACAAGGATGATGTCGGCGAAACATTTCTTCTCAGAGGAACTTCCTTGGCTGTGTTGGTTCATATCGTCGCCAGAGGCAAAGTCATCGGATTTGCAACCGTCGCCGTCACCCCCGCCGCCGTGACCGTAACCGGCGTCGTCCCGTAGATAGTGGCCGTCGTCTTCCCCGAGCTGGTGCCCCCAAGGACCAAGAGCCTGGCCTGGCAATGTCTTGACTGGCAGCACGCATCATCGAACGGCGTCCCGCACACCTGGCAGTTGAAGTTCGCGCACGCATCGGCGCTCGTTGTCGCCGGCGGGGGAGACGAGGAGGGACACGTGCCGTCGGCGCAGCATGCGGGCGAGCACGGGTCGCAGCGGGCCTCGTTGCAGTTGCACACATTGGTTATGGTGCCGGTACATGTGGGCCTCGTGGTTGGGGCGGAGGACGTTGGCCCGCCGATGGTGGTCCGCGGGGCCGAGTAGGCGCCCGAGTTGGGGTCCTTGGGGTCCTGGTACCCCGGCGGCGGGCCCGTGGGCGTCGGGTTGCACCAGTAGCCCGCGCAGATGGTGCCGCCGCAGGCCGTGTTCGCGCCGGCGCACGTCGGCCCCGCGGTCGGGCCCGGCGTGAACGAGAGGGTGGTGCCGCCGGCACCCGGCAGGCCGCAGTAGCCTAACGTGTCTTGCCGCTTCTCGAGCAACCAGGTGCTGGCGTTGCCCCGCGCCTCCAGGACCGCTTCTCTCCGCGCCACCGGGTTGACGGCGCCGTCGCACGAGGGAGGCATGTACGTCGTGATGTCAGCGGGGAGGTTGGGGCATAGGTTGTCCCGGTCGCCGCCGTTGGGGAAGTCCAGCAGGCAGTTTGACTCTTTATTCATGCCGTTCCAGATCGTCTTGACGCGGCCGGCAACGGCGGAGTTGCCCTTGTTTGACGTTTCGACGACGCGCTGGAGTGCGGAAATCATCGCCTTGACGGCCTTGGGGCCGTTGGTGTTTGCTTGGTTCACTTCGTGGAGCAAGAAAAAAAAAGAAAGTCAGCAGCGTAGAGGGGAGAGAGAGTGAGAGAGGCTTGCTTACGCTGGGTTTGCCACTTGGATGGCAGCTGCTTAAAGTAGGCGGCAAGCGCGGCTACCTGCGGCGCCGCAAAGGAAGTGCCCTTGAGGGTCGTGAATCCACCAGTCGGGCCCCCAGGGGCGTAGATGTCTCGTCCCGACGCGTAGATGGTCACGTAGTCGGCCTGCTGCGCGAAGAGCGCCCTCCTCCCGTACTGGTCGGTGGCGCCTACGACGATCATGTTAGGGAGGTATCCGGCATCGTCCGGGTCGTGAAAGTCCCGCCAGAGGCTCATTTGCGGGTTGTTGGGGTCCGCGAACAGCTGTGGGTAGCAGTCGACCGCCTTCCGCAGGCTCGGGTGGCCGGCGAGCGGCGTGTTTCCCCAGTTCCCCGACGCGACGACGACGGTGACGCCCGCGCGGTCCATCATCTTGAGGATCTCGTAAAGCCGCTTGATGAATGTCTGGCTCCAGTAGGTGGACTTTGAACCCCAGGAAATGTTGATAACGGAGCTGTGCGGCGTCCGTGGCGCCGTGTTCATGTCGTCCCAAGCGTTCAGGAGGTCCTCGAGGTGCCAATCGCGGGGCACGTTGAGGTCGTCCTCCGGTGTGAGGTGGCCCGAGTAGACCACGGAGCTCAGCTTGGCGATTCCCAGCTGGGCACCGCACATGACGGCTGCGACGGCGGAGCCGTGTGCCTCCATCACTCCGTTGCTGCTACCGGTGTTGCCGTACGTGCTCGGCGGCGCCAGTACCCGGGGTATGTTGCCGTAGGTGGTGAATTCGGGATGGCCGGTCCAGACGCCGACCTCCCCGATTGCGTAGACTGTGGCTCCCTTTCCGGCCGTGTCGTCGTAAAAGTACTGAAAATCATTCGCTCCAACCTTGGACCCGCTCCCCTGGGACCTCCAATTCGCCTTGGGAGGAAGCGAAACCAAAGCGGCGTTCCATAAACCGCTCGTTGAGGTAATCGTGGACGTGGCTGCTCGTTTCCATGGCATGGTGCGGTCGGCCTCGGGTGCACCCACCTGAGATGCGTTGTGCGCGAAGGGGCGGGACTGGGGCAACATGCCGTCTCCTAGATTGCCGCGGCCTTCCAGCACCGGTGCGGGGCCTGCTTGGCTCAGGCCGGTGAGAATCGGACCGTTGGTTGGGGGCAGGTTATCTTCGTTGAAGGGGTAGTAGTAGTACACCATCTCGACGTCGGCGTCTTGCCCCAGCTTTTTGAACAATTCCTCGCTCATGGACTCGATCCAGTAGTAAGCCGTGTAGCCGAGGTTGGCGGACCTGACCGTGTTGTACGTACCACGGGCACTGGTGAGGTAGCCGGGCACGTCTCCTACGGCGCGGGGATTTTTCGGGTAGACGATACCGCTCTCGGGGTGACAATTGTCGGCGCGCCCCTGCAGCGCGCGATACGAGTCCTCGGCGGCCCGAATCCTCCTCTCGTCGGGAACTTGGGAGGCTGGCGGCGCGCAGCTCGCGACGGTACTGGTGTGCGTCGAGATGGCCGAGTTGCTCACTCTGCAGCCAGTGATTGTCTCACAGTCGGAGGACACGGACGTGCCCGTTGTCTGCACCGTCTTCGTGTTGGACGTGATCAAGTACGACGTCGTGGTCGAGCAGATCGAGGCCATCTCGGTTTGACAACTCGTCGGCTCCGACGAGTACGTGAGTTCGCCGTCCCGCCCGATGGTGATCTCGGGCCACGGCGGCAGCGAGCCCTCGACAGTGAAGCCGTCCGGCCAATTGATCGACGGCGGCGGGCCCGGCGGGTAGATGCCCGCCGGAAAGCCCCACCACCAGCCGTGGATCTGGATCTTGTCGTGCGAGATGCAGATGAAGAAGAACCAGAGCGTGCAGGGCTGGTTGGTTCCGCCGTTGGTGGGCTTTGGGGACGTCACGGTTGTGGTGACGGGGACGATGGCGCCGGCGGGCCAGGCAGCCCAGACGGGCAGCGGCGTCGTCGTGGTCGACGTTGTGCTCGAGGTGGCGGTCGATGAGGGGGCAGACCACAGCGTGACGAGACTGCAATCGACCGTCACAACAACGGCCGCCGAAGCCAAGAAGGTCACGACCTTGGTGGTGGGGCAGTGGAAGCTCCAAGACAAGGCCGTGGGCGTCGGACAGGAAGTGGTGATGGTGATGGAGGGCGTGGCAAAGGTGAGCTCGGTCTCGAGCGGGCACATGATCGTGGTCGGCGGAACGCCCGTGGCGGGAAAGGTGATGGTGGTGACAGTCGGGCCTGTCGCTGTCACTTTCGACATGAGGCCGGTGTAGTAGGTGTTGCTGGTGGTATCGACGCCCGTCACACTACTACTGCTGCCAGACTCCTCTGGAGGTCCGAATACGACCTCGGGCCACGGCGGGAGGGTGACGGTGCGCGTGGTTGTGCCGCCGTTGCCGTCTGGCAGCGGGACGCCGATGGGCGGGAGGCTGATGCTGGGATAGGCGGTGAGGGGCGTAGGCCCCGCCGTGGACACGTTGACGTTGGAATAGGCGATGCCGTTCGTGACGATGGAGGGGATCAAGAGGGTCACGGTGGTGGTTGACGTGACAAAGACGCTGGTCGCGATGCCGCCGATCGAGGTGCGCGAGTACCCGCCATACTCGAACGACGTCGTATAGCTGCCGGGGCTGATGGTGGTCTTGGAAGACAGCGAGCTCGTCGGCAGGATGAGCATACAGGGCGCCGACGAGCACGTCACCGTCGGCGTGTTCCAGACCCCGGTGCCCACCCACACGATGTCGACCGTGTCGCCCCCGGGTAGCGGCAGCCACACGCTGACTTCGGTCGTGAAGCCTCGCTGGTTGCCGTCGGCCCGCAGGACCTTGGAGCCGTCGATGCCGTCGGCCATATGGACGGTGGAGACGGTGAACAGGTTGAAGACGACCACGCCGGTCGAGCCCCTGACCTCCAAAATGCGCTCCTGGCAGTTCTGGGTGTCCTCGCAGTCCTTGTAGAAGTCGTTGAAGAAACTGTATAGCCCGGCGCCGTGGATAGTGACGTCGGTCGAGTCGATGATCTGCAGGCCCCACGAGTAGCGGCACTGCTCGTTGTCCGTGTTGGCCGTGTAATTGCACTGGCTGAAGTCCGGGTCGTTGGGGAAACGCGCGGCCGCGCCAAAGGGGGCCGGCGCGCCGGGGACGGGCTGGAAATAAGGCGCCTCGGTCTGGATGTGGCCCATGTAGACGCTCTTGGCGTTGCTGAGGAGGTAGTTGTACAGCACCGAGTGCTCGGAGCCGGTGCCAAGGAACCACGACGGGCCCTGCGACTCGATCAGCATACCGCGAGCGCCGAAGACGGTCACCTGCGTGATGGTGGAGTCGGGCTGGTTGTAGATGGACTGGTCGTTGTCGTGGTCCGCCACCCATGCCCATACGTTTTCGAAGTAGCCGTTCGCCTGGGGCGTCACATGGAACATGAGGGACGCGGCGATGCATTTGTCGTTGGTGCTGAACTTGGGGCAGGTGGCGAGATCGAGATCGCTGCCGAGGGCGCCGCCGACGCGGAAGTGCGAGTCCCACATAGCTGCGGCTCCCTGCGAGGACGCGGCCGTGTTCCACTCCATGAGGACGGCGCCGGCCGTGTTCCCGCGCACCGAGAACAGCATCTCGACAATCTCCATGGTGCCGACGTCGCCCCTGTTGCCGACCTGCACCACGACCTTGGGGTCGTGCATGTCACCGAAGTAGAAGCCCGCCCCCTGGATCTGGGACCACGACGAGCCCTGGATACGCGAGCCGGTCGGGATCAGCACGGTACCGCCGACGGTGTAGACGCCGGCGGGAAAGTAGGCGACCTTGCCGGCGGCCATGGCCTTTTGCAGGAACGCGTTGAGGCAGGGGGTTTGGTCGCCTGAGCCGTCGTTCTTGCACCCGCCGTCACGGGTCGCTACCAGGAACGAGCTAGTGCCCAGCGACTCGTACTGCGGACGCTCGCGCACGAACAGGTAGCCCTTGGAGTCGAGCAGCGCCTTGGCCTTGGCGGGGGCCACCACGTCGCCCGTGTGCGTCGAGCCGGCGGAGCCGTTGTACCGCTTGCCCGTCGCCCACAGCTTGGAGCTGCCCGACAGCAGCGCGGCGCCGCCGCCCACCAGCACCGGGCTGGGCACCTTGTTGAAGACGGTGTTGTCCAGCACGATGCTGGGCGACGTCCCAAGCCCGTTGGTCAGGACGCCGATGGCCGTGCCGGTGATGACGCTGTCGATGATGGACACGCTGCCGGTCCCCTGACCCGTGTCGCCACCCACGCCCGAGATGTTGAAGCCAATGGAGCCTGCCCCGGAACCGTTGATCTCGATCTGCTGCCAGTTCCAACCCCAATTCCAGACCATCTGGACAGCCGTGTTGCAGTAGTTGAACTGCAGGTTCCGCGCCGTGTACTGCTGCGAACCCGCGCGCCAGCCAATGTTGCCGCCGTTGAAGGTCAGGTTGGACACGAAGCCACCACTGCCGTTTTCGGACAGGATGCCGACGGCCGTCGAGGTGGCGCCCGACGGCATATTGAAGTACAGGTTCTGGAGCGACGTGGCCTGCGCTACCTGCCAGTGGATGCCTGTCGGCACCAGGGGCTGGTCGTTTTCGGCCGTCGATTCCGGCATAGCGGTGAGGTCGAAGCGGAAGTTGCGGATCTGGCGGAAGAACTGGTTTTGGTTGACGTACCATTGCGCGCCGGACCCCATGGGGATGTATGGGTCAGTGTCGATCAGCGCGATACCCTGGAAGGTGCTGCACCCTTTGATAGTTGGCGGGTTGTAGGGGTCGCCGATGAACTGTGTGTAGTAGTATTGGATGATGGGCGTGCAGATCTTGTAAGTGCCCGGCGGGAAGTAGACGATGGCGCCTTGGGAAAACGTGTTGCCGCACTGCTCGCCGCAGCGCGTTTGGTTGCCTTTCACCGACTTCTTGTTCCAGCTGGCGACGGCCGCGTTGAGCGCCTCGCTTGTGTCCGAGTTCCCCGTAGGGTCGGCACCGAAGTCATCAACAACGTTGCGGAAGAACTGGTAGTCGCTTCCGCCGGCCAACGGTTGCTTGGATGGGGCATTAGCAACACAATATTAGCGCAGCAAGGGGGAGGCAACCCACAGCTCCCAACGGCCCAAGGGTGGTGAGCCAGTAGTCCTTCGACGAGGCCCTGCGCGTGGTCATCGAGTTGGCGGCTGTGAAAGCCGTTCGGGTGGTGCCGTTGGTTCCGCCATAGCCGCCGCGAACCACGTAGCCGTTGCCGAGGTTGGTTAGGTATTTGTCCAAGCTGCCCGAGTAGCGCCAGACCGGACCGTTCTGCTTCCCCTTGTCCGGAGCAGCGTGGTAGTAGTTGTGCTGATTGTCGACCATGTACGACGGCGGAGACTACTCGGAGATTAACACCGCCCTGGGACACGAATCACGACAAAGACTATGGCTCACCCGGGGGTTGGCTATGTGCTGCGGTGCGTTCGCCGCATGAGCCGCGGAGGCCGACAGCCCAAGACATTGCGTGGCCAGCAAAGCCAGCACAAGAAGAATGGAGGACCCCGTCATCTCATGGGAGGTGTCTCAAGGCAGCTGCTGTCGTGCAGAGAGAGGCATAAGAACTGGAGGAAGGATAGATCAGGAGGAGGCCATCATCCCGTCACCAGCGTCTTCATGGATAATTAAGGTAGAAACCCCTGGCCGGAGCAGAGTCGCGCTACTACCGCGCCTGTTCGTGTTTTGGCATGGCCAACCGACCGGACCGTATTCTCTCGGTTCGAATATCTCCCCGTTTACCCGAGTTCCTAAGGAACGTGTGTTGCGGCACGGTCAACCGTGATTCATTCGTGCATCAATGCTGGATCCTAGGTATTTTTGCACGTGTTTCTGCAGGTTCTAAACGACCAACAGGCTCATCTCGGGCATAGTCCAATGAAAATCCGGGAGTTGACATGATCTTGAGTGAGTGGTTGGAGCCGGGCGGCCAGATAAGCCTTCTGCCTGGCTGCAGGTGGTTTGAAGAAAATTAACTGCGTGATTGACGTTGCGTGAGCTGCTGCGCCGCCGGGCCCTTAATGACCATGAACGCTTCACTGCGTGGTGGGATCCTTGTTTTCATGGGACATAATTACCCTGTAGGGCTGTTGGGCCCCCGACTGGCACCACAGAGTCGTCTTCGGTTACGGCCAAACTGCTTCACACCGCCAGACGCCATGTTCCTGAGAATCATGCGATCCGGACTTGGCTTCGGCTCGGATATCCGGAGACAGGCCGCGTGCAGAGCAACTTCGGTGTAGCGCAGTAGATAAGGTATATAACCTTTGTTTGACTTTCCTTGTCTTCCTGCTTACCGCGCAGCTAGCCAAGTCCCGGCCCCCCAAGCTTTGCCCAATCTTCACCCAGACACTTCAGCTCTCTGAAAGCCAGCCCGAATCGTTGTCCCCAAAATGCCTGCCCAAAACCTCTTCTCCCTCGTCTCTCTGGTCTTCCTCGGCGCCGCCGTGGCGGCCCCGGACTCTCTCCGGCTCTCGCCCCGCAAGGCCCAGATCTGCTACGACCAGGAGACGACGGACCTGCGCTGCTACACGGCGCCCGGTAACACGCCGCAGAACGTGGCCGTCGCCGACGTGGAGTACGTGGCAACGTACCTGCGCGCCTACGGGGCGCAGACCAAGGCCGGTCGTCTGTACACCATGACGGCCGCCAACGCGCCCGACTGCGACGAGTGGACCATCTACTCGCACGGCTCCGCTATGGCCGTTGCCAAGCACCTCGACAGCAGCCTCAACTCAAGTGTGCTCTTTTCCGACATTGCCAACACCATCGACGGCGGCGCCAAAGCCACCACCGTCCAGCAGGCCGCTGCCCTCATCGGCTGCGGCACCGACGGCGGCTCGCTGGGCGTGGTCTACAACGCCTCGAATCCGGCTTACCTCGCGTCGACCTACCCTGCCGGGTCTACGCCCGGCGGCATTTTGATCAAGATGGTGGCGACGGGGGCTTAAGAGTGCAGCGGGACGCACAACAGGGTGCTTCGTGACGCAGAGTCCCGTCCCTAGGGCCATAGCTTGTATTACATGTACCTAGGTAGACAGCCTTCTCAAGACTTACACGAAACGACAAAGTACCTTACAGGTAATCACTGAATCGCAATGCACCCGTGCTCTGCACCACTCAACCATCTCCGCGTGAGGGATCCATGCAAGGCACCGAGTTGGCGTCAAATGCCGCCCCATGCACATCTCCCGCCGCAGAGGCAGTGAAAACAAGGGGCGGGATGCCTATGTACAGTAGTGTAAAGACAGGGGTGGACAGGACCGGCTCGCCAAGCCCGTTAAGGCTGAGACTCGGCGTGCCGAGCCCCTGAGCCCGTTGATTGGATAGTGAAGCCAGGCAGGGGCGCGACATGGGGCGGGCCGTTGGTCAGCTTCCGGAGACAGAGGGCGGGCCGTTGGCTAATACATATAAGTCGCAGAACTTGGGTGTTTTCACCAACGCGCCGGAAGACGGCACGGCACGTTGCTACGTAGGTGAGGTTGGGGGCCCAACTGGAAGCTAGCCAGCACGATATTTCCCGTCCCTGGCCCGGGCTGTGGCGATGCTGCCCGGGAAGGATGCTAACAAAGACATTGCATCGCAATTTGATATTGATTAGCCACTCTCCCGCAGTCATCCCAGACACGTCCGCTGGCCGCTGCCACCTTCCTTTTGGACTCTTCCCGAGCTTCCCGACATGGTTGCGATTGCACGCAGTCGCCGCCATCACAATTAGCATCTTATCCCTGTCTCCAGTTCTCAAGTTCTCAAGCTCGCGGCCGAAGATGCCGAGGCAGCTCTTCTCCCTGCGCTTGCTTACGGGCCGCCCATTTCTTCTGTGGCAGCGGATCGAGGCGGGTCAGCCGGCAAGTGTTCGGCCAATGGGATAGAGCGAAAGTCGAGAACGCAACGCATGGCGTCCGCGCACGAAGAGGTAGGAGGAGCTAACGGATCGGTCCGTACATCTGTACTTGTTTGTGCTTGTGTAAGGGGCCTGCTATCTGCCCGCATTCGCTGCCCTGAAAGGCACCACCTTAGCCTCTTCCGATAATTGCCGGCTGTGCTCTCCCTTGCCCCGGCCCCAACAACTCGCAATCTTATGCCGTCACCATCCTTCGCATTCCACACTTGCGCACAACATGTTGCGATGACGTCTGCACAATTCACCCCGCACTGGAGGGCTTCCGGCAGCGCAGATGTCCAGGGACCTTTTTCGTGGGTCTTTTTCGCCGTCGTCCGGGTGGCCGGCCGCCACCGCCCCGTCGCCGTGGTGTCCAGCGTCGGCGATAACGAGGGCAGCGAGTCGCTGATGGGCGGGCCCCTCGCCGCCGCCTGCCAGCGCATCATCACCATCTTCTCGGACCCGGCGAACGCCCCGGCCGTCCGCGCCGAGCTGGCCCTCGCCGACGGGTTTTACATGCGCACACGCGATGACGGCCGCGGTCGCGACGAGTACCGCCCAGA
>FSTF01000290.1_pt1 | contig 9553 bp, 8 predicted proteins | sample 1637001 | NCBI WGS metagenome assembly FSTF01 (sample SAMEA3914816, study PRJEB12502) | metagenome | biome: forest; material: soil | place: USA | collected 2011-09-16 | depth 0.3 m
CCTCCCCCCTCCGCCAAAAAGCCCCTCGGCATCTGCGATGAATGGATCGCCACCGCCGCCCCGGACGTCCTCGCCGTCTTCAACGCCGCCGTCGCCCACCTCACCACCCACCTCAACTACGAACCCATCCCCATCAAACTCCCCTTCCTCCGCGAAGGGCAAATCGCCCACGCCGCAATCTGCCTCACCGAATGCGCCAGCGACGCGCGCTCCCGCGTCCAGGACCCGTCCCACTTCCTCCGCCCGCTCAACTACCCGAACCGCATCCTCATCGGCACAGGCGCCCAGACCCCGGCCGTCGACTACCTCAAGTACGGCCAGATCCGACAGGTCATCATGCAGCACCTGGCCCACCTCTTTGAGGAGCACCCGGGGCTCCTGGTGCTGACGCCGACGACGCCGCTGGCCGGGTGGCCGATGCATGCGGGCGATCAGAAGTATGGGTGCAGCGATGGGAATCTGTCGATTCGCAACATGACGTTTGCGTGGCTGGCGAATACGAGCGGGTGTCCCGCTGTGACGGTTCCCGGGGGGTATGTTGCGCCGGGGCAGGGCGAGGGGAGTCTGCCGGTCGGGGTGATGGCGATGGGGGAGTGGGGAGCGGAGGAGCAGCTGTTGGGGTTTGCCGGGGAGGTTGAGGGGTATTTGAATGGGGTTTATCCCGGGGGGAGGACGAGGCCGGAAGAGTGGGCGGATGTTATTGGGTTGGCGAGGGAAGGGTGAAGGAGTAGGTGTGAGTGGGAAGGGGTGAGCGATGTGCGATGAGTTAGTTGTATTGTATCGGTATCTGGGAGGTTTCATCCTCGATGTGAAATATTGGCAGAATCAAGGTCGAAACTGACATGAGAAGAGAACTGCAGGTCATGAACTATTTAAGCCCATCTGCTCCTTCCATCTCTCACAGAAAGGGCTCGAGCAAGAAGGATACAGTGTGTGCACAGTGCATTTGCTGGCTCTGCACGGGCTCCAGTGTTCTTTTGAGACAACTGCACAAACTTCGGAGTCCCACAGCGCAACCATCACAAAACCTTATCGAGCAACACGCTTCGCCAGCCATGGGCTACAAATGGGAACAGCACCGGCAGACTTGCTACCGGCTGTATGTTGAGGAGAAGAAGTCGCTGGATGAGCTGGTAGCGTATATGCGGGAGCACCATGGCTTTGGACCGAGGTATGTTTTGCAATTCCTTATGTCGTGACTGTACTTCCTCTTTTTTCCCTCTCCGTAACTATCTGGTTGTCGCAACACACACTCCGTATTTTGGTGTCGGGCATCCGCGATACAGCATCGAGGTCAGCCCACCATACCGGCCCGCAAAACCGCACCCTTCTTTAATTTGTTCACAGCTAATCATGACTACGCCGCCGCAGTCGACGCGCCTACCAGGGAGCATTTTCCCGCTGGGGATTCCCCAACAGGCTCAACCCTGCCTACAAAAATGATGCCCTCGTTGCCCGGATTCGTGAGCTATGGGAACAGAATGTGTCCCAGAAGGACATGGTCGGCATCCTCACCAATGAGGGCTTCGAGGTCGGGGAACGAGAGGTGACGCGAATTCGGACCAGGAAAGGATGGCTATTGAGGACCAACGGTGGGTATCCGCTACAGCCTGCCCTTTTAGCCGCTGCTCAAGGGGCACGCACTCAAAGCACGGAGCGTGATGGAGACGATGACGAGGGAGATGAAGATGAAGATGAAGACGAAGACGATGGGGACGACGACGACGAAAGCAGCGATGATGGAGACGACAATGACATTGACCAAGGCACAATGAATGAGGACCCCAGCACCCAGTTCAGTTACGGCACCGATCTATCACCGGCAGAGGCGCAGGTCCAACAAGACGCTCTCGCTATACGCATGGCGCAGAGGGAACATCGGAAGCGACTGCTTGCAGTTGAAAGCCACGAGAGATGGATGACCAAGAAACGGCGTCGACATACCAGGCCCTACGCCGGTCTGCCAGCCGACCCGCCAGCACCACCTCGCTTCCCGTCTGAGACGACTCTCACCGAGGCCAAGGAAATCCTGCAGCTCGACAGGAATGCCTACAGGTTGGTTAGGGCGAAATTCCATTCCATCTGCGTGGATGCAAGCGTCTACAAGAAGACGCTCGTTGGGCCCGAGAGATGGGAAGCGCTCAAGGACCAGCTGGTCCGCGAAAGTATGCACCTCCGCGCCGTCATGTGGGATCCCGCCGACATAGACAGAAAAAAGCTGGCCATCGAGATCATTGCGTGCGACGTAACCAAGAGGATCAGAGTCACGGCCAACGGCATCACCGTTTCCGAAGCCAAGACCATCCTAGGCCTGAACCCGGAACAGGGGAGGATAATCCGTGCTCAGCTCTACAACATCATGGCCGAAGAGAAGTTTACAACCAAGTTCGATGAAGGGGTGGAATATTTCGACGCGCTCAAACAAAGGTGGATCGCCGGGTCGGAAGTGCTCAGTGCCATCGTCGCGTCCGGGGGCGCAGATCCCGATTACCAGCGCAAAATGAAGGCCATCAACCACCTCTGCCGCGATGCCACGAGGCGATACCACGACGACGTGTTCCGCTTGGGAAAAGACCCGACAGCTCTACCGCCGGTCAAGGAGAAAGCCGCGACGCCAAAGCCCAAGGTGACGAAGCGAGCTACGGCCCCAAGCCAGAAGCGGGCAGCCCAGTCAACACCAGCGCCGGTACCAGCGCAGGTGTCAGCAGCGGCCCCCACACCCGCAACTACACTAGCATCGCCATCTCAACCCCGCCGGCGGGGACGGCCACCAGGCTCGCGCAATAAAAAGCCCCTCCCACATACCGAATCCCGCCTAGTCCTAGCAGACGTGGAAGAACCCCCGGCAGGCCAGGAGATGATGGATGCACAACTCGGATCAAACATGCTCCTCACCTCGGAAACCCAAAACCCCTTCGTAGACGAGCAATACGTGCAAGGCTACGCCGCCGCACGGCAAGCCCGATCCTACCAGCCGCCGCCGGCTCCGTCCAATGCCGCCATAGCCGTCTTCTTCCGGCTAGATGCGGCATCGGTGGCCATGTTTCCCGGAACCCCCCGGCAGTGGATCTGCCCGCTCACTTCAAGAACGATGGTGGAGCTGAGGGGCGGGGCGGTGCAAAAATGCCCTGGCGCGGTTTGTTCGAGCATTGAGGGGATTATCAAGGACGGGAATGGGGGTGAGCTGCCGCTGCCAGTGAGCGATGAGGCCGAGCTGGAGACGTATTTGCAGCATGTCCAGGGGAATGGGGCGCCGATGTTTAATGTGAGGCTTGTGAATGGGGGCCAAGAGTGGACGGTTTAGGGGGTGCAGCATGACTTGCTCACCTATACGGGTTGGTGTTGCCGAGTTGATGGTAAGAGTGTCGTCTGCTAGACGTACTACTACATTAGGTAAGGTAGGTAGTCTAGTGGTAATGATATCGACCGTAACTGACGTAATATGACCTTTATCTTACGATTATGCATGAATTAGACGTTGACCAAGCTTTTATAGTGATGGGTTTGGCGTGCTGGGACCGCCGGATTCCGTCTTTCTCGGGGGCCGATCCTTGCCTCGGCGGCAATTGGCTGCGGGGCCCGCGGGGATTGATCCGCTGCGCCGAGCGGGAGCTTCGACCTTTTCTTGTCGTCCGCACCGAACTCTCTTGCTTGGCACTCGGGTTGACGACCCCCGAGCAGCGACCAAAAAGCCAACCGACGACGAGGCATGCGGCCCAGATAGCTTCCAATCCCAACCCCGATACCAATTGATTCCAGACACCCTCGATCCACGCCATGTCGCGGCTTGCGGGCAGGATGCCCAAGGGCCTGGCGCAGAGCTTGACAGCTCCTGCTGCCGCTACAGCTCGCCGCCCGGTCTGCCTCGCCCTCCGCACCGTGCCCGTGCGCTACTCGTCGACCGAGCCCCCCCCCAACAAGCCCAGGGGCACCGGCCCATCGTTTCAGGGCCAGCTGACGCACAGTATCATGAAGCGTCTGGCGCGCGAGCGCTCCGACCTCGAGCGCATTGCGAAGACGCGCCCCGAGTCCAAGACGGCACGGAACTTTAGCCTCACCTTTGGTAGGGATTACAACTCTCGTCTGTTCTTTTATGATTGCGCTAACGACACGACTCTGCAGTCCTCCTTTTCGTCGGAGGCGCCTCGTGGCTCCTAGGCTACGAGTACCCGCGCGATGTCAACCCCAACTCGACCCTCCCCCTGAGCGCGACACGGCCGCCCCTGTTCAAACTCTCGCCCGCCCATCTTGAGGCCGCCTGGGCCGACCTGGTCGATATCGTGGGCAAGGAGAACGTCAGCACGATCGAGGACGATATCAAGCAGCACGCGACGTCGGAGTGGTCATCGCACCGGTCGGACCCCTCGGAGAAGCCCTTCTGCGTCGTCTACCCCTCCTCGACCGAGCAGGTGGCCGCCATCATGAAGATGTGCCACGTCCGGCGCATCCCCGTCGTCGGCTACAGCGGCGGCACCAGTCTCGAGGGCCACTTCACGCCCACACGCGGCGGCATCTGCCTCGACTTCAGCCGCAACATGGACAAGATCCTGGCGCTGCACAAGGCCGACCTCGACGTCGTCGTCCAGCCCGGCGTCGGCTGGGAGTCCCTCAACGAGCAGCTCGCCGACGACAACCTCTTCTTCCCGCCCGACCCCGGCCCGGGCGCCCAGATCGGCGGCATGATCGGCACGGGCTGCAGCGGCACCAACGCCTACCGCTACGGCACCATGCGCGAGTGGGTGCTGTCGCTCACCGTCGTGCTCGCCGACGGCACCGTCATCAAGACGCGCCAGCGCCCGCGCAAGAGCAGCGCCGGCTACGACCTGACCCGTCTCTTCATCGGCTCCGAGGGCACCCTGGGGCTCGTGACCGAAGCGACGCTCAAGCTGTGCGTCAAGCCCGCCGCCGAGTCCGTCGCCGTCGCCAGCTTCCCGTCGATCCGCCACGCCGCCGACTGCGTCGCGCGCGTCGTCGGAGACGGCATCCCCGTGGCGGCCGTCGAGATCCTCGACGACGACCAGATGCGCTTCATCAACGCCGCGGGCGCCACCACGCGCCAGTGGCGCGAGGCGCCCACGCTCTTCTTCAAGTTCACGGGCACCGCCAACGGCGTCAAGGAGCAGATCGAGATTGTGCGCCAGCTGTCCAAGCGCGCGGGCGGCCAGTCGTTTGACTTTGCCCGCGACAAGACCGAGCAGGGCGAGCTGTGGTCGGCGAGAAAGGAGGCGCTGTGGAGCACCATGTCCCAGAGGCGGCCCGGGGACCGTATGTGGACGGGCGATGTGGCGGTGCCGATGAGCAGGCTGCCGGATATTATTGAGGAGACCAAGAAGGATTTGAAGACTTCGGGGTTGACGAGCTCGATTGTGGGCCATGTTGGGGATGGCAATTTCCATAGTAGGTTTTGTGTTGTCTATGATGGCTTTGATGTTGGGATGGAGACTGACGGTTGTCTGATTTAGTCATTTTGGTGTACAACGATGTTGAGCGGAAGCTGGCTGAGGACTGTGTCCACCGCATGGTGAAGCGGGCTGTCGAGATGGAGGGAACTGTCACGGTAGGCACCTCTCGTCACTTTACCTTGTATGACATCAACTGACGACCATCTTCTACTACTAGGGTGAGCATGGAGTCGGCCTCGTCAAGCGCGATTACCTACCCCATGAGCTGGGCGAGACGACGGTGGATGCCATGAGAAAGGTAAGTCACCAAGCTTTCCACCACGCCCCAGGGGAAAAGCATCAGCTAATATCGGCATCCAAATCACAGATCAAGGCGGCGTTCGACCCCCTCTGCCTGCTCAACTGCGACAAGGTCGTCCGCGTACAGAAGCCCAAGCGGGGAGAGGTGGCTGAGTGGTGATGAACTGTACTATTATCTGTCGACTTTATGATTGGGGTTGAATGTAAACTTTACGCGGATTGGCAGTGTATTGTCTCATCCCCCTTACAAACCCTCCCCAAGTCCCAAGTTCTATTTAATAAACTTCCCCGCCATGCCCATCAACCCCCCCAACCCTCCACCCGAACCACTCCCGCCCTGCGACCCCTGACTCTTCAAATACAACTTCAGCGCCATCTCCCCGGCCTTCATCACTGCGCTGTTCTTATCCGCCGAGGCGGACACATTCCCCGACGCAGACTGTGCGTCAAATAACTTTGCGGCTTCTATCCAGCCATGTTCAGTCAGCTACGTTATCCCTTGCTTCGGGAGTTCCAAAGCACAATATGTTGTTCTTCCGGGGGACAACACAAAATGGAAGGGATACAAGTATTGTACTTACGGGCCATGGCTAGTCCGACAAAGGCATTCTGGGACTGGGGCTGGGACTGAGACTGAGACTCGGACGAGTCGGACGAGATGAAGAGCTTGAGCGCCTGCAGGGCTGCGGCGCTGCCTAGGGATGACGAGGTGGCGGGTTCATTCTCTTTTGTGGAGGTGGCAGAGGAGAAGAATTTCAGGTGGGATTGCACTGCGTCTGTTTTCAAGTCAAGGTATGGACATACATTAGCACGTTCTGTTCTTGGTTTACCTGAAGAGATAGGGTGTGATGTGAAAGGGCCACGCACCGTCCTCGTCGATGTCGTCCTGCTCGACCTCCCCCTGCTGCTTCTTCTTTATCAGCTGGCCGAGAACGCCCGAGAAGAAGTCCTGGTCCTCAGGAGCGTTGTTGGCGGCGTGGGTGGCGGCGCCGCGGAGGTCGTCGTCGTCGCCGCCGGCCGGGTAGCCTCCGCCGTGGGTTGCTGGCGGTTGGTTGGTTAGTGAGTTATGTACGCGGTGGGTGAGGTGGCGGGGGGAGATGGATGGACTGATAATCATTCATGTTCATTGTTATTGATATTGACTGCTCACTCAACTCACCCGGACTGTCATCGTCACCGAGCACCTTGTCTACGGCTTTTCCAAATAGCTTGTCCATGTTTATGTCAAGTTACGAAGCAACGAGTTTGGAGAGATATATAGGCTGAGAATTTAACACTCCACGTTGAGATGGTGTTGTTTTGAAGGCAGTAGAACCCAACAAGTTGATGCTCTTGGGGTCGGGAGTTGATGGCGGGGTAGGGGGTAGGTCAGGGAGCTTGGGGTTGTAGGAGGGGTTTGACCCCTCTTACCCCTCAACGCCCGCTTCAGGTTCCCATCAACTCGTGGAGTCCAATTGGAGGTCTCGACCCCAACATTTCTGAGACATAATCCAATGAATAGAGTGTACGCTAGTGGCGGATGTGATCCGCATGAGATCCGCATTCATTTTGCCTCCTCATCGACGAAAGCTTGAAAGTTCCCCTGGTATCTCATATCAGTCGCCACAGCCCGTCATGCCTGCTGTCAATAACAAGAGAGAACCGAAATCGAGAAACCTCCTCCCATATCCCACGTTCCCAAACGGGCACCATAAATGCATCCGCCGAGGTTACCATCTGTCGTCGCCCGGATTCCCCGTAGTCTTGTTGTAGCTTGAAACCCTTGCGAACTGCTGAGCTCCCTAACCAGTAGACTCGTGGTGGTTTTCAGCACCCGCGCCACTAGACTGGACATTCTTCTTCTTCTCCTTCTTCGCCCAACGAAGTCCACACGCATTGCAAAGTGTCTTTGGCCCACTTGGCCCCTTTCGCCACTCTGGAGATTCCAATGTCCCTGTAAAAACAGTAATCAGCAACCTGTACTCTGTAATTAGGGGGGTGCCCAACTTACCACAATCCGTACACACGTATTCCTCGGCAACCTTAAGTTTCTTCTTCTTCTCCCCCGCACGCGCATCCCTGTCTACCGGGATCGCAATGCCCGCATCTCCCGTGATCAGAGCCGGGCTGGGATTGCCCGTCGTGATGCCCCGGCTTCGCTCGCCGTCCTGGTACCTCAGCCCCGTGAGCATCTCGATGGTGTCGGCATGGCTTTGGCTGCTGCCCATCGCAGGGGGGTGTCGCGCCCCAGTGATAGTTTCCGGCGGTAGTTGTGTGTCTATAGATGTGCGCCGGTCGCGGGGCGAGATGGAGGGATCTGCGAGGGTCTGTGATCGCGTTCCTGTTCCTGCTCCCAGGCGTATGACGCCATTGGACGGTGGGATCTCTTGGCTCTGATGCCACGTCCTCTCGGATTCCTCTTCCTCGTCTTGCGCCTCTCTCTGGAGCTCGGCAATCTTCCGCTTTAGCCTCTCGTTCTCCATCTTGTGCTCTAGAAATGAATCCAGCAGCGCCGCCTTTTTGGTGGGATATGGCCTGGACATGATGAAGACGGCCTGGCAGAATGGTGTCTGGTTGTTCGGATTGGGCGCGAACTTGGCGGCGGCAATGTGTGCGTGGCCAACAGATTCAAAGACGACATAGTTGCCATCCTTTTTCCTCAACCTGTAGAAGACGCGCAGCGGCGCACCCGAAGCGATCGACTCGTTCAGCTCCGAGGTGAAGACACCCACGTCGTCCGGATGCAATAGGTCCCGCATGAAGCTGTCGCGGAGCTCGGACGGCGTATAGCCGGTCAAGTGCTTGGCGCTCGGCGAGACACTCTTGATCCTCCCGTTGGCGTCGAGGATGTGCAGCAGGTCTTGGAGCTCCTCGATCACCTTTGCAGGCCAGTTGGGCCGCTTCGTGAACTCGGTCAGGTTGCTTGTATTGTTTGTGTTGCTTGTGTTTCCGGAAACCATGCGTTCCCGCGGTGGATTGCCCGTAGTCCCCTCGGAGAAGAGCGGCGGCTCAGCGCTACCAGCGTGAGGGGGATGGTGAACCGGAGTCGGCGCAAAGGAGTGGCCCGGATGATGGCTGGGGACCATATTCCCGGCTATGGTGGTGTCAAAGGGGCCAAACATGGAATTGTCCAGCATAGGTATCGCGTTGTTTGGATCAGCGTTCATCTGCACAGCCAGCCGGCCACGGCGTTAGTGTGTGTCGGGAGGGTCCGCAGGAGGATCGAAAGGCGGACCTGCAGCATTGGAATATGAGGGCCGGCGTTTAGAGACATTCCAAAGTCCATCATGCCGACAGGCAGAGGCGGCCCGTGGGACATGACGGCAACGAGGTGCGTGCGAGTGCGAGTGCGTGTGCGTGTGCGTCTGATGGGGCTGGCTTGCTGACTACTATTATGAGGGGCGCTGGGAACAGCAAGGCGTCGGAGCGGGGACGCATCGACGAATTTCTCTTCTGGCGATGCACATTGCCAGCCAAGAGGAGAGAGGAGCAAGATGTACTCTCGCTGAGTGTGACAGCAATTAATCTATGGGCGAGGACCGGGCGATGCAAGCAGGTTAGCGGCGGGGTGGGACTCGGGCGACGAAGAGGGAATGCGAATTCTAGATCCCGAGGGATGGGAATCTGAGCTCCCCACTCCCACGGAACAGATTCCTTGAACCTGGTCGGCAGCGACCAAGGCACGACCTTGGAAGATGCTGTCGGTGGTACGGAAACCCAAGTACCGTACAATCTCGCGAATCTATGTAACCCGGAAACTTGGCAAAGGTGGAGCGCGAATAGAATCATTGCGGAGTCGCACCCGAACCCGAAACCGAGTTAACCTCGTTAACTTGATTTGGTTATTTTCATGCAATTAAACAGTGATAGCA
>FSTF01000271.1_pt1 | contig 9456 bp, 7 predicted proteins | sample 1637001 | NCBI WGS metagenome assembly FSTF01 (sample SAMEA3914816, study PRJEB12502) | metagenome | biome: forest; material: soil | place: USA | collected 2011-09-16 | depth 0.3 m
GGTGAGGACACAGGCACGACACCGCAGATGTGGGCTCGGCGGAACGGCGCGAACGAGGTGGTCAAGGCAATCCTGGAGCACCAGGCCGAAGCGGCCGGCGAGGCAGAGAGCTGAGGGGAACGCAAGTATGTTTCCGACTGCCAGAACCAAGCCCCTTTCCGGCTTACCATATTTAAACACACACACATAGTCAGAGGGAGATAGGGTGGAATCAAAGCTATTGCTAACACTCTGACACTTTATTTTTGGCCCCAGTTTTCAGTGCCTTCGCAGTGGATATTACAGACCACGGCTTTGATGCCATGGTTCGCTGGTTCCCACACCACCTCTGCTTGCTTACCTGTTTATACAACGACACCCACGCAGGCGTAGGTGCCCGCCTGCAGGTTGTTGCACGCCATGCCGCCGACGCCCGTGTTCCACTGCACAAACTGCTCGGTGGCGATGGGCCCGTTGAAGAAGGCGACCACGTCGCACGTATCGCCCGGGTTGACGCGTACAAACTTGTTGCACGAGCCCACCATGCCCCGCTGTATCGGGGCAGGCGTCGCGATGCCGTTGCCGCTGATGAGGCCGACGCACGCGTACGTCTTGGGCTGCAGGTTTTTGCAGTCCGATCCTACAGCCGGGTTCCACAGCTTCACCCACGGGGTGCCGGGGGCGCCGCCCCAGAAGGCGACGCTGTCACACGTATCGCCGGGGCCGACGAGGAAGAACTTGTTGCAGTTGGCGATCATGCCCGGCTGGATGGGTGTCGGCGTGACCACGCCGTTTCCTGTGGTTGCTGGCGTCGCCGTCGTGGATACCGGGGTGCCAATGATGCCAACGCAGGCGAACTGCGGAGGGGTCAGCGTGAGACGACTGCCAGGGGCAAGAAGGTGCGGGTATTACCGTCAGAGCCCACAGGCCAGAGCAGTCGCCCTTGGCCGCGGGATTCCACTGGACAAACTGAGCCGTCGAGATGGAATAGAGGGTCGCGATTGTTGCGCACGACTGCTCCTTCTCGACCCAGTGGAACTTGTTGCAGTTCCCAACCATGCCGGACTGGGTCGGGACTGGCGTTGTTACCCCATTACCGGGCACAGTGGTTGTGGATGTCGAAGTCGTTTTAGTGGACGACCGGGTCGTGGTCGTGGACGACTGGGTCGTGGACGTAGATGTTGTCTTCCCCGAGGTGGATGTCGTTGGAGTGCCGGATGCAGGATGTTGGCCCCAGTTCTGCTCGATGCAGTACGAGTTCCCCAAGACAAGAGAGCAGGCGCTCGCCAGGGATGGATTCTACGGTAGAGGAGTTTAGCGTCAGACGCGAGCAGAACGTCAAGCTTGTCAGAAGACTCACATAAGTCGTAAACTGCTGGTGGGTAACCGAGTAGGAAGACTCAATGAGGGCACATGTGTCCCCGCTGGCAACGACGTGCCACCAAGTGCAGTCCTTGATGGTGTTTGGATCTGCCTTTGTGCTGGGTTCAACCAAGAACTGTGACCGCACTCCCCTGGCCAGAGAGAGGGCGCCGACAGCGGCGAAAGACCACTTCATGTTGTTGTTGACGGGAGTGCTTGAACAAGCGGCAAGTGCACTGATCGACCACGCTCACTATGACAATAACTTACGGGTACAGGCCAATGTCGCGCATCTTTTATACACGGTAGAACTGTAGAACTGAGCATTTCGCATCCTCCCGTCCATCTCGCCCTCTCCTCCACGTCTCGACGCACCCCACCCACCCCGGCAAGGCTCGCGACAATGTTTTTCACGCCCTCCTTGACCCCGTACTATGTAGACATATTTTGCCGTGTCTATATCCCGGCCATCGCCCGCCAACAGTTACATTTCATGCACTTCTGCCATCGCCCGCCAACAGTTACATCTCATGCACTTCTGCCCGTCAACAGTGCAGCTGAACCGAACAAGCACAAAATTGGAATTAGGCAGCCAACTCTCGGTCTGCAACGGACCGACTGCGGTCCGTAGGATGTGATGAGTTGCCACAAAGTTCGTTGGGGCTCAATGTTAAATCAATCACGCTACCCTGACTCTGCAAGGTCCCACCGCAACCCTTCCCGCCAGCCGCGAAGTACCATCAAGTACCACCAAGTGGAGTTCCCAAGAGCGAGAGCTGTCATCGCACCGAGAGAGCCGAGGTGGCGGCGGCATGGGATCACTTCATGTGACAAAAACGGACGACTGGCAGCATTCATCCACGGCAGCACTTCCTCTCCTTGACAAGGGCCCGGTGTTGACATGGAGAATCGAAAAAAAAAGTTTTGTAGACGGGGGTGCCCATCCTTCGTACGGTAGTGCCACCACGGCAGGAACCGGATGGATTTTGACGCGATTGTAATATGTGCCAAGCTCGCAGACCTTGCTCGTCACGCCGCTGCGAGGGTCTTGTGCTCAGTTGCATTCAAATACCCGCTATTACCTGTCTCCGGCACAACAGAGCGGCACAGCACAACTAGGGGAGCCGGCCGGGCCAGATCCGCGGTGCGCCATATGCCATGCGCCAAGACGGGGGTGAAGCCAAGCATCGGCCGGGGGGTAGGTATCCTGGTTGGGGGCGATGGCGGGCCATCCCGTGTCCGTGGTGATGAGTTGGGGGCCAAATTTGCGCGGCAGTCAACCAACCGGGTAGTCAACCAACCGTGACATCAGTCACCAGCGTAGCATGTTGCAATCAGGTCAGGCAGCAGTCGTCAGGGTGACATTCCAGAGTAAACAACGGCACGCGGTCCTGGAAGGTTTCTGCTACGGACAGACAAGATACATGGATACCAAATTACGTACAGAACCAAGATTCCAGATTCCAGATTACGCTTCCAATCTCCATCTTCGAGCATGCCATGGTATATGCACCTAAGTAATCTTGGCAATGGCAGTCGAGCTCCGCGCCGAAGTGGCCGTCGTCGTCGTCGTCGTCGCAACCGGCACCTTGTCAAATCCGCGGACGGGATGCAGACAATACCACAAGCCGGGCTTCAGATGCTGGGAGCAGCTCTCGGCATTCCGCAGCGACTTGTTCGCCAGCAAGAACATGCTCATGGGCACGGCCGAGGTGGCGAGGAGGGACACGCAGGTCGTGTCGGCCTCGGCCTGCACGTAGACGCCGCAGAGGGCCGTCGTGCCGGCCGCCACGGTGGCGCCGGCGGGCGGGTTCACGACGCCGTCGGCGTAGCCATCGCCATTGCCGCCCGGCCCGCCAATGTCGCCGTTCCCGGACTGCGTGCCGTTGCCGACGCCGGCGCCAGGAGCGGGGAGCCCGCCGGGCGGGCTGACGCAGATGACGTTGCCCCAGTACTGCGGCGACGAGGGCGGGGACCAGACGTTGGTGCAGCGGCTGTCGATGCCCATGTTCCACGAGACAATGTCCTGCCACGAGGACGCCTGGCCGTGGCTGAGGGCGACGGTCACGCAGTCGTCGCCCTTCTGGACCGTGTACGTGCTGGAGCAGGTGACGGGCAGGCAGAGAGTTAGGCCGACGGCCGGGCTGCTGCAGTTGTGCAGGTCTGGGTTGACGTAGTACAGGCTGGAGGACGACTGGTGTATTGCAAGAGTCAGACGGTGGTGGTTTGAGAGGCTAGAGCGTGAGGGACCTGCAGGGAGATAAATACTTACCATGGAGTTGGCCAGCGCAATGCTGTTGCAGGTGTCGCCTGCCTTGGTCGTATACTTGTTGCCCGTGGCGCATGTGTCGGTCTTTGTGCCATTGGGATTGATGGCCGGCGGCTGTACGCCTGTCTCTCCCTTTTGTCCGCAGTCTAAGGACAGATTCACAAGCGTGAGACAGTCAGAGAATCTTGCAAAGCCGGGGGTGATGAACTTACGCTGGTTGATGTACGTGAGTGTTTCAGCATCGGCCTCGCTGTAGGCCGAGTACGGCGACCGCTGCATCATTCGGAACTTCTCGCCGTAGCAAAACGAGCACAGCGCAGCCCGGGGCATGGCCGCCAGGGTGTCATAATTGAAAGCGGCAATCTTGTCTGGACGATGCTGTCTTAGCAAATTACTGATGCGCTCCGTCAGTTCGGATTGACCTACCATTGCAGTACTGTCCGTCGGTGTCCTTGAAGCAGGTCTCGTTCCATCCAGTAATGACCGAGTCAATCATGGCCAGCACCGGGTATCCGGGGAACAGGTTTGGCGATGCCGCACAAGCACCCGCAATGCGTCTCCGCGCGTTGGTCAAGGCCGTTGAGCACGTCGCGGCGCAAACGGTGTCGGTAAAAGCTTTGTCGCCGGGCGACCCGTGGTAGGTTTTCCGCCCAAGAGCCTTGACGTAGGGGTTGCAGTTGATGCTCTGGTAGAGCACTCCCTCGCATGCCGAGCTGAGACCGAACTGGGCCAGCGAGCCTTCGGCAGCCAGTTGGAAGGTCTGGCCGGCTGCCTGTCTGGCCGATATCATCGGCTCGGGAAGCTGGCGAGGAACTTCAGGCAAGCCGTGAACGGCAGCGGCCTCGACCATACACCAGCCGAGACATGATGCGAGGATCGCCGCCAAGATGCTCAAGGGGCGTAAAAAGGCCATCGTCCTGCAAACAAAACGAGCGGTTGGCTCCCAAGGAAAGAAGTCAGCTGTTGTGATGTGCCGACGAGCGATGACAGCGAGCATGCGGCATGAGGTCTTCGCCATGAACAGGACAGGTGGGATCTGTGCCAACGTCGAAGCTACCTAGGTACCTTTTCTGCCCTCCCGGAAATCTCAAGGGCGTCTGCGGCGTCTGCGGCGTCTGCCTGCCCGTCCGTCGTTGATATTGAGTGGGGACGGTTCATGACAGGGGATCATTCAATTAATTAAATAATGGGTCCTCATCGACGGGGTTGTTTATTCCGTTGCAACCTGGGGCCAACGTCCCGTCTCCAATCTATGCGACGTTGCCCTCCTCGTTGGGAAGTTGAGAAGCTAACACCATCTGCCTAACTGTGCCGCCCTCCCACGGATTTCGCTAGTCTCGGAGAGGGCATTCAACCGATCACTGTAGTGTTAGGGGCAAGAGTGGTGCGTTCGCCAGGTCGTCCGGCTCCCCTGCCTTGCTCATCCGAGGCTCCACGCTGGACCGGGGAGGGGTGGGAGTAACTCGGGAACCAAAACCATTCCTCAGCGGCTCAATATACCACAGGATACGCATGGCGCCGGAGCCCCAGGGGCACGGCAACTTGAAGTCTTGAACTCGGCGCGATGTGATTTATGAGCCGTCTGTTCCCAATCTCCTCGCTTCAAAAACAGGTTTCTGCAGGCTTTCACCACAGCTGTCTCGCAAGCACCCGCCCATTCGGGCTGCTCTGATGGCCAACTTACTCCTCCTCTTGTTTGCCCTTGCGGCTTACTTCCAACCATCGCTTCAGCAACAGTGCAGCGCGTCTCAGCTCTGCGAGATTGGATGCTGCTCGAGCAGCGGATTCTGCGGCTTCGGGCCCGACTACTGCGGGTAAGTGAGGATACTGAACTACCAAGCGGCATCCTCTCATTGCGTGTCGAATCTATCATGCCTACCGCCCTTTCGCCGCTGGCTTCCGTCTATATACACCGCATTCACTGGCTAACTCTCGTTTTTCCACCTCAAGCACCGGCTGCCAGAGCGGGTGCGACCGCAAGGCCGACTGTGATCCAGGGACATGGGGAGGTCCTCAATGGAGCAAGTCGAAGACATGCCCGCTCAATGTGTGTTGCAGCAAGTTCGGATTCTGCGGCACGACAGCCGAGTTCTGCGAGGGCAAGCCGGTAGAGGTTCGTCAATCCTGTCCAAATATGCCTGCTACTCTGAGAAAATTTCCACCTGCTGACCTGTCTTGACATGTTCAAGCGGCCGTCATGCAATATCAACAACACGCCTGTGACGCGCGTCATCGGCTACTACGAAGCCTGGTCCACTAGCAAGCGCCCCTGCTACAACATGCTTCCAGAGTCAATCCCCTATGGCTACTACACCGACATCATCTTCGCCTTTGCGACAATCAACCCCAAGACCTTTGAGATCGAGGCCGGCGACAAGTTGACGGCCGACTACATGCAGCGCATCAACGCCATCAAGCTCATCCAGCCCGACATCCGGATCTGGGTTGCCGTGGGCGGTTGGTCCTTCAACGATGACGGCCCGACCCAGACCACCTTCAGCGATCTGACCGCCTCGGCCGCCAACAGGCAGGCGTTTATCGACTCTCTGATCTTGCTGATGAACAAGTACAGATTTGACGGCATCGATATTGACTGGTAAGTATTACAGCAATACTCTGCCCGATACTCCCCGCTACTCCCTTGAAACTGACCGGAACTAGGGAGTATCCAGAGGCCCCCGACCGCCACGGCAGGGGCGAAGATTATCGCAATTTTGTGACCTTTATGGCGACGCTCAAGGGCCGGCTGAGAGGGGGCATGAAGCCCAAGCACACCTCGCTCACGCTCCCGGCCAGCTACTGGTACCTCCAGCACTTTGACATTGTGAACCTCAACAACCTTGTCGACTGGTTCAACGTCATGACCTACGATATGCACGGGTCGTGGGATCTCAAGAACAAGTGGACGGGGCCCTATGCCAACTCGCACACCAACATGACCGAGATCCAGGACGCTCTCGATCTGCTCTGGCGCAACAAGATCCCGCCAGAGAAGGTCACCTTCGGCATGGCTTTCTACGCCCGCAGCTTCACACTCGAGAACCAGGCGTGCAAGACCCCGGGCTGCCGGGTTGTTTCGGGCGGTAACGCCGGCCGCTGCTCGCGCACGACGGGCGTACTGCTGCACCCAGAGATCGCGGACGAGATCCGCACGCGGGGCCTCGTGCCGACGCTGTACCGCGACGCCGCCGTCCAGGCTGTGAGCTGGGGTGACCAGTGGGTCGCGTTCGATGACGCGGCGACGTGGCGGCTCAAGGCCAACATCATCCGCGGCCAGTGCATCCAGGGCGTCATGGTATGGGCCATGAGCCAGGACGATGAAGCCGGCACCAACATCAAGGCGCTCACGTCAGCCGTGGGCCGCAAGCAGATGGATCCGCCCGACTTCAGCCCGATTACCAAGCCTGTCGCCGTCACCACGCCGCGGCCCCGGCTCTGCCGGTGGTCGGGATGCTATGCCGGCTGCCCTGATGGCTTCAAGACGGTCCAGCGCTTCGACCACAACGAGGTCATGCTCAGCACCGAGTGGTGTGACGGCGGCGGCATGTCCGTCCTGTGCTGTCCGGCCGACCAGGAACTGCCCGTGTGCTCGTGGCGCGGCCACCAGGACTCGGGCAAGTGCGAGCCCGGATGTGTTCCGGGTATCGAAGTCGAGGTCGGCAGTCTCGGGGTCGGGTGCCACTCGGGCTACCAGTCGGCGTGCTGCTCCAACACCACCTCGACGGCCGCGTACGGGAAGTGCATGTGGACCGAGTGCGGCGCGAGCTGCCCCAGCACCCACCCGAACAACGTCGTGTCGGCATGGGAGGGCGCGGGCGGAGAGCCGAATTGCGACATCGACAAGCTGCGGACCTACTGCTGCGAGGACCCCCTGCCCGACGACTTCAAGGACTGCTCATGGGTCACGACCAAGGGGAGCCATTTCAACAACGAGTGGATCTGCGAGGATACGTGTGGCGGCGACCGGGTCAAAGTCGCGACAGAACCCAGCGGCGGCTTTACCGGTTTCAAGAGTCCCTGCTTCGCCGGCGCCAGGGGTTACTGCTGCAAAGGGGCTCCGCCCCCCGCCGTCGAGCCACGGAGCGACGATCCCTTCGGCGGCCAGCAGAACAAGGAGTTCCAGACGCTTCTCGAGGGCTACATGCAGAACCCAACCTGCCCGGTCACCATCCTGCATCCCGACGTGGGGAACCAGTTTCGCAACTTCTATCGCCGCTCGCTGGCGCTCGAGGCCGCCGGGGATCGCCTTCTCAAGGGCCGGGCAACCGACTGCCAGCTGGATCACTTTGAAAAGATGGGTAAGCATGTTCAAGTCACGCCCCTTGACCTGCCTGCGACGAAAGATACAAGTCCCAACTAACCGTCCGTCGTCGTTGGTCTTCAGTGAACTACGGCGTGGTCCTACTCACGGCATCGGTCACCACAATCAAGTCGCTGTATGCCGTCTACGACGAGACCTTTGCCAAGCACTTCGACACCAATCTGCAAACCGACAACCTCAGGATGTACTACCAGAACCACCCCAGCCTGGATCCCAACTCGCTGATGCGCTATGTCTTTCTCAACCCGCAACAAGCAGGCAGGGGGATCGCGCGAGCCCAGCACATGGCCGAGACCTTTTGCACAATCCCGACCACCCGTGCGACCAAGCGCGGGAAGGACACGGCGTCAACGACGCCACGGCCCCCCCCGGCTTTGGGCCCCCGAGTCATAACCTTCTACCCAAACGCCAACGTTGGGATGCCCGACCTCGCCACCATCATACAGGGCATCTTGGACGGGGACTTGAGCCTGCACTATGCGCGATGGCAGTACGTCGCCAACCAGGGTGGGCCGATGCTCGAGCTGGCCTACTGGATCGGGAGCACCCCGGGCCAGAGCCCGGCGCCGGGCGTCGACAACAACCGCGAGTACCGGGATACCTACACGCCAAATGGGGGCCAGGAGGATCGTTGGGTTGTGATGCACCTGCACATCAACGAGGACACGGACTGGTTGCGGGTCTTCGACGACGGCCGTACATACATGGGCGTCCAGTCCATCCAGTTCTACCACGGCTATCAGACCTACGCGGAACAGGGCGTGTCGTGGCGTGTCGACGGGTGGCAATCGAGACGAGGCCAGCGGAACCAGCGAGGCGGAATGGATTGTCGGGATCGGGAGCCCGACGGTCTGTGGTGGGTGGGCGCCCCGCTGACCATCGACAGGAACCTGCAGGGCGGGGACCGGGAGTTTGAGGAGGATTTACAAGCCTGGTCGCAACGGCTGTTCAACGACGGCTATGCTTCGAGCAGAAGCCTTCGCCTTATCGTGACGGATTACACCCGGCTGGCCAACGGGGATATCGATCCTGGCCATCCGTTTCACCGCTTTCGCGTCGTGGCGAGCGATGAGAGCCATCCCGACTGGGGCGAGAACATGTATAACACCAACTGGGTGATTGCTCACGACGGCGGCTTCGACTTTGACCCCCAACCAGACTATTCCCTCCCACCACCTCCAGGGTCGAAGATAAAGAGGGCTTAAGGCCTGGCATACAACAGGTGTGTGGAGGTATATATACGCGCAAGAAGCACCAGGAGGTGAGAGGGCCGAGGCAACTGTGGCTCGAGCTGCGCCGCCATGTGCTAGCCGAGGACAAGAGCTCCGTGGAATTGCCAGGCAATGCCCGAATAGGAGGCTGGCGAGCGGGGGACCGGCGGCAGTTGGAGCCGGGCAGGAGGAGAAGGCCGGAGCAAGCGCGGTACGAGGGGGGGATGAAGGTGTGGCAACTTCGTGGAGCATGAGATGGGCAGTTTGGAGGAACACTGTTCAGCAGGTTCAGTTGTTTGTACTTAGGTAATTAC
>FSTF01000002.1_pt1 | contig 9291 bp, 10 predicted proteins | sample 1637001 | NCBI WGS metagenome assembly FSTF01 (sample SAMEA3914816, study PRJEB12502) | metagenome | biome: forest; material: soil | place: USA | collected 2011-09-16 | depth 0.3 m
ATTCCCGAAATAATAGTTTACTCTTGCGGGATTGGCTCCGCCCAGGCTCCGGCCGCTTTAAGCGGGGGCGGGTGAGCCAGGGGTGAGCCAAGGTGGTTCACCCTGCTCCGTCGGTCGCGCGAGCCAGGGCAAGCCAGGGCAAGCCAGGGCGAGCCAGGGCGGCAAGGCACTCTGTCCAAACCAACTAGAGCCGCGTAAAACGGACCGGGCTGCGCGATGCGAGACTGTCACTTTGTCTCATCTTAAAATACACCGATTGGTGGTGGAGCGTCGTTCGTTTGTGCTGCATGAGGGACTCTGCGTCCAAGTATATATATATAGATATAAAAAGCCCGTGCAGGCGAAAGGTGGCCTTCGGTGCTGAGTCATGCCGCTGCGTCGTGGAGGCCTGCAATGCAGGCCGGCACTACCAAAGGGAGCCAGTCGCCAATCATGCCTACATATCATCATGAACTACGTATTGCATGCAGATGAAGAGAAGGCCAGAAAGCTGAGATCCCAACCCTTCGTCTCAGTCAGCGCAGGCTGGGCATGGTGGAGTTGATGATACGTCGCAATCGGGGAAAGTGTGCCTGTCTCAGCAGGCCAAAGCTATTAGCGAATTCATCCAAGTTGCAGGGCAAAAACGTGTGTGCCCTCTCAGCCAATACTGGACCTTACCCAACGTCTAGCGGCCAAAGGAGGCGCACTCTGAACGACATAGACTCTGCTGCACTGGTAGACGGTGGCCTATTTGTGAGTGGCTGGTGTCATGACATCAGAACGGAATACTACCAAGCACGAGACCAGAAGTAGCAGCTTCGCTGTCCATAACAGTGATTTCCTTCGCCATAAGGTGGACCTGCCTCGTTATGCTCAAAACGTTCGAGAACTAGAGTTCCTTAAGCTGGAAGAGAGCGCAACGAGAGAGTCCGGGTGGTTACTAATTTGTTGCTAAACCGCGCGTTAAGATATCTCGTTGTCTTACCTAAGGTACCTACCTAACCTTGATACTCTCTAACATTATATTATAGCGGCAAACAACGTCTGCCTCGCTCGCGTAGACGAAACTCTATAGGTGATCTTTAGCCCCGGGATGTCGCCTCCCTACAATTATGGGCCCCTAATGACACACGAGGCTCGTCATCGGATGTCACATGTTTTCGCGCATTGGTTAGCCCCCAATGCTGATCAACCGATTAAATCGGACACAGGGCGGAGACAAACAAGATGTGGTAGACCTATTTAATTGGGTAACCCCCTCGCTCGGTGGAGCTACAGTCCTTCGTCTCGAGTCTCCTTTCAACGCGGCAGCCAAGACCCTGCTGACCCGAGCACACTGGGTGACAAAATAAACGAGACAGAGAGCCCGGCCACCCTGTCAAGCCTGTCTTCAATGCGGCAAGCGGCCCCTTCTCACTACAAAACACTACCTTACCCTACAAAGACACAGTGGGAATGTATATTGCCACCCACTTTGCCGTGCTATCGGCCGCCTTTCTGAACATACAACCGGCAAGTACAACTTTACAGAACTCCATTCGGAGGCTCTCAAAATTTGCCCGCCGCATTTGGACCACGCCACCTACTGGACATGGACCGGGTCCATGTCCGAGCCGCAAGACCTCGTAGGTGCGGCCTTTTCACGACCGCCCCCGTCAAAACCGGTGGACCGCCCCCGTCAAAACCGCTGGTCTCCTCCTTTGTGAGAAGGCATTCACGTCCGCCTTCGTCAACCAGCGGGATGGAGGTCGCGGTAGTGGCATCACCATCCTGCTTGACACAGAGAGTGACAACATTCCGATGGCGTCGCAAACGGACCTGATAACGTGTTTGATAAGCGAGCGCCCCGGATAAGCGAGCGCCCCGGATAAGCGAGCGCCTCACTTTTACCTACCCTACAACAACTATCCTCAATTGCTACACAGAGGAGGGCCCAGTTGGTGATGGCAAGCAGCTCAGCCGTGTTGGTGGAAACATATCGCGTCATCTTGGTACAGCACGCGTCGTCTTCTAGAGACATGGAAGTCGAAGCGGCCGAACATACGGGGCCAAGAATGATAAACAACTCGTCCCATGCGAGCCTTCACACTGGCCAGATGCAGACATACAACCGCGCACAGAAAGGGATCAGAGAAAACGTTAGCAGCGGGATGGTGACGCCGACGCGCAATCGAGCGAGGTATGCAGCGCGTTCGGATAGTAACGGGCTGGCGACGCCATGGTGATAGCTCGTCGACTTGCCGTTGTGACAGTATTGTACAGGACCTGGAGGCAGTCAATGGAAGGATAGGTGGAGCTGACATGGTAACCGACAGATTGCCACTCCTTCCCCTGATTTACATGGTAAGAGCGGAATGGTGGTAATGGTTTCCACGGTTCTGAATCCGTTACCCACACACCCTTCCGCAGATCGCCACGACGCTAAAGGAGTTAAAGTTAGTGTGTTTCGGGGCAGCGTGGTGCCAGAGTTAGCGCCTCGCAAGCCCATACCTCTTTGATACGGTGTCTTGCTTTGACGATGTCGATAATAGCCAAATCCGTCAGTCGAAGACGGCACAGACCCTTAGCAAGGTAAGGAGCGTGGGCATCGGCGCTGCTTTGGCAGACCGGTCACCGTTGAACCAACCTCGCCCCCCGGGTGAAGGCAGCCGCACCAGAGCGGCGCCAGAGAGAAGCCAATCAGTATTCGACGGAGATGCTTCGCCAGAAATTCGCGCCCAAGCGGGTCTCTCAGGCGGGGAGGTGGGGAGGCGGGGGAAAGAAGAAGAAATGATGTGCAGCGCTTGGGTCGTCCGCCCTGCAGGTTAAAATCTTAGTGGACAGAGCTAACGGCTTATGCCGCTCTTGGTTACCAGTACTGGCAAGGGAAACCCAGACAACCATGGCTGAAATGAAACTCGTGGCAAAAACATCTCGTTACTTGGTATAAGTTATAGGTCTCATCATTCCCGAATCACCACATGGTTAAATGGATCGTTCAGCAGGCAGCGCTACAAACTACAAGTCGTCTACAATGCGGAGGCGCGTTCGCGACCATGTCGACCATTCCCAACCCCGTCGTCTCCGCTCAATCGAAGCAGCCGGCAAGCATCGCTATCTCAGTCACCCTCCCAGCACTCTCAGCACTCGCCGTTTCATTGCGGTTGTACACACGGCTCTTCATCCTCAAGCTGACCGGGCCTGATGACTGGTTGATTGTTGTTGCATGGGTACGACCTTATACGCCTGCCAACTCATGATGTGAGGACAAGGCTAATAGTTAGTTGCAGTTTCTAGCTCTCAGTACTTCAATCGAGATCGTGCTAGGTAATCTACCTCACTTGTTCGTCGCGAAAAATGGAAGAGAGAAGAAGAAAAGGAAAAAGGAAAAGAAGAGCTGACATTGACTTTCCAGAGGTCCATTGGGGCCTGGGACTTCATCTATGGACCGTGACTCCAGAGATGCTGCTAGAGCAGATGAAGGTAATTACGTGCCTCCTCTTCCCGTCTCATTACCTATCCATGGGGTTGCTGAACCTTTTGCAGGCGCTATACGCATCCATTCTCAATTATAATCTGGCAAATAATGTCGTCAAGATGTCCTTCCTCCTCCAGTACCGACGCATCTTCGGTAGCAGCAGCCCCGCCGCCGACCGCGTGTGCCACTGGCTCTTCTTTTTCGTCATGCTCTGGGCTGTCCTGCAGGCGATCCTGCTCGCCGTTTCTTGCATCCCGGTCGCTGCCATCGTGCCAAGTATGGCCGCCAAGTGTCTCAACACCTTGCCGGTGTGGTATTTCTCGTCGACTATGAACATCGTCACCGACTTCCTCATCTTTCTTGTCCCGCTGCCTTGCGTATACAACTTGACAATGCCCAGGAATCAGAAAATCCTGGTCTTCTCAATCTTCTGTCTAGGCTTCTTGTAGGTGTCCCACGCCCAACTCCGCTCATCGTCTCTAACGTAGCTTAGTACCTGTGTTATTTCCATCGTCCGTCTAGTCTGCCTTGGTGTTGTCACCACTACCGAGGACCCAACCTGGGACAATGTCGGGCTGACACTCTGGTCCATCGCCGAGCTGAACTGCGGCATCCTCTGCGCTTCCCTGCAGACGTTGCGACCGCTCTTGTCCAGATTTATACCGGGCTTGGCATTTTCACGTTATGCTGACGATTGCCGGGTGTGCCAACCACTTCGTCGTGTTAACAACGGAGTCCTCCATGTGTCGACATCCTCATCGCCCGCTTCGACTCTCGAATCGCCTATCGCTAGGTGTCCGTTAGCACATGCCGCTGATGAGAGGAGGTGGACTAAACTGGTGGGCGAGTAGACTGTCCTGTATATAATATTTCACTCAGTGTCCACCATCCCATGGCTCAATGGAACCTCACATTCTTGGGTTGGTATCCTACGCTGGACAAGTCCTTGGTGCACCGTTCCTCCCCGCTGGCGTGCGGATCTTATGCGTGGCTTTGGGACGTGTTTTGCTGACCCAGCACAGACCCCACTTCTTGGGCTTGATTCAGCTGTAGCCAAGCTACTTTGTGAAAAGGTTTCTGGCGGTTCTGAGTCCCTCTGACTTGCTTAATGCACAAGGCGGAAGGTTTGGAAATACTCTGCAATTGGCGTCGGATGGAAGCCACCAGGTCGTCGTCCAGATACGCGTGAGTTCGCCGAGAGTGCCAAGCCGTGGGGGAGTCCAGGGGGGGTGGCTCGGCTTATTCCTCCACCCCACCGGATCTGTGGCGAATCAGCCTCCCCAACACCCAATGTCTACATGTGTTGCCTGCCTAAACCGCCACTGGGTCTCAATTATGTCACTTTCTAATTGGCCACATTCGTGGGTTCAGTACTGCCCATATAGTTCTTTATGACGGCGAGCCTTCAAAGAGGTGGCAAATATAGGTCCCGGGGTACCTGGTAGTCAACCTGGTCTGTTAGAATTGAGACCCCGTGGAGGTCGCTACGAAGTGACATTGGACATCGCTGGTCGCTGGTCGCCAAGACGTTCCTGCATCTTAACCCGGAGAAACCCTACCTAACTTCTCGAAAAGGGATTAGGCCCGGTGGAGGTGGAAGACCGAGTTCTGGTATCTTGTACCAAGGTGTCGCAGATCTGGCGATAGGTAACCGCCCGTGAAAGAAACCGGCGACGACAGCTTGTCTCAATTACTTCACTCCTTCAATATTAATCTCTCCATAGCCACTTGACCAATTCGACCTTCCATCAGTACTCCCTTCCAGAGGATACCCAGGTAATTATCACCTACCTCGCAGTAGGCGTCTAGCCAAATCGTGATACGACTCAACAGATACGATCACGACCTAGGCATATAATAGAGTCGCAAGGCAGCAAGCAGGCGGTAGTCGGCAAGCGGCAATCAGCGGGGGCTATAACGTTAGGACACTCGAGGGTTTCCCTAATATGTACTAGCGTAAGAGTTCATTTCTCAATCCGGACTAACTTCATCTTTTTCTTGCTATTAACTAGCCTTATTAGGCAGACCATATCGCCCAATCGCAACGCTGGGGCTACGCAAGTGTCACATTTGCAGATGACAGATTCCAGCTTCCCGCTTCCCCTGCTCGGGGCGGGAGGTCGCGCGAGCCGGGTGAGCTGGGTGAGCCAAAAGCAGCGAGCGCTCACCCTAGCTCACCCCGGCTCACCCAGCTCACCCAGAATTGGGGGGTGAGTGAGCCAGAGGAATTATTCGTTTAACTTGTGACAATCGTAGATGCTGCTATTAGAAGACTAGACAACTGCTATATGAAAGCGGCGGACAAGACAGACTAGAAGGATCAAGAGGTTGCGGACCTTACCTACATAATAACTAGCCGATAGAGCCAATTTGTACTAATAGAAAACAGCAGAGGTTGCAAGTTTAACTTAGCAACTAGCAGCTGCCTAAGCCGCGTTTTAGAACACAGCTACCGCTGCTTGCAGCTTCGGTACTCAGCAGACTCGAGCGTGCTCCAATCGCCCCCGGTCGAGGGAGGCCGTCCGGCCGTGCCCCTCGCACGACTGTGGCCGGCTCCAATAGCTCTCAACAATGGCTCCAACGAGGTTGCACATCACCGCCATCCCAATAGGCACCATCGCTACCTTCTCCGTCATTACTCTCAAAAAGCTCGTCCGTCATCAGAACAGGGACATTCGCCGGCTCCATCGACCGCGGGAAGGGAGACGGCGTCCTCGACCGCATAGGCGACGGCGACGGCGCCCTTAGCATACAACCGTCGCGTGGCGGCGGCTCCATCGACCGCCGGAACGGAGACGGCGTCCTCGCCCGCCGAGGCGACGGCGCCCTGAGCAAATGGTCGTCCACGACGCGTGCCGAAAGCCTCCCCGGCACCCGGTCCTGTCGGCTCAGGCTGATGAGCCGACCGGGATCCTCCCTGAAGAGCGTCATGTTCAGGATCGCGCGTGTGCTGCTCGCGGGGTTGGTGACGAGGACCTTGAAGACGGGCACCAGCCTCGCGTCGTTGACGATGACCCGCAGCCCCTCCATGACGATGCCGAGATCCCGCCGCAGCCGGCCGACGTCGAAGCACGAGATAGAGTCAATGATGCAGTAGATGAGCGTGCCCGGCCGGAACTGGAACAACAGCTCGTGGAGCGCCGAGCACAGGTCCGGCAGCGCGTGCTCCTCCAGGCCCTGCAGAAAGGCGCGGTCGTTGACGAAGTCCAGGTTCCACCTGCTCATGTCGGGGTCCGCGTCGTCCAGCTTCATGAGGAGCTGCAGGATGAGAGAGCGCACGAGGCCCGCGGGGCCGTAGAGGGCGTCCCGGGGCGACGCGTGCAGGCCGCAGAAGAAGTGGATCACGGCGGTGTCCTCGTCCGGGGACGATTTCATCAGGCTCGTCGCCAGGGTGCCGCTGAGGACCGAGATGGCCGAGAGGCGGTCAAGGGACGACTCTCGGACGTTTGCATCGACCAGGATGAGAGAAGGGTGCGGGTGCGACAGCCATCGGAGGAACTGGTCGTGGGAGAGCAGAGATTGGACCTGGCCTTGGCTGGCCCGAGACACCCTGCCCTGCTCGGCGAGGGCGTGGCTGAGATCGACGCTGGGGTGTTGGAAGACGCGTTCGAGATTGGGCGGGTTGGCTGGGTCGTCGTATGTGGACAATGGCCGAGCCAGAATCTCGCATAGCTCTGCGAGGCCCACGACGGCCTTGCGTGTTGTGTTGACGGATACTTGTTGCCGGAGCACGGCGAGCTCGGCTTCCAGTGCGCTTCGTTCTGTTTGTTGTTAGGCATCGTGTCAGTCCGCCTTGGCCATGAACAGCCCAGAGTGCTGTGGTACAATGTAATTGAGGCAACTTACTCTGGGCCTCCATAATGAGTCGCATGAGGTCGTTTCGAGTGGCTCTCTGCTCTTCTGCGATCCGCTGCAGTTCCCACTCGCCTCGGCGTAGGGCATTGAGCTGTGCTTGTCCTTGTTCTTTCCAAACCGCTGCGTTGTCGTCTGCCTTCTCTTTCAGGTACCCAATGTCCTGGAAAACCCGCGTCGAGGCTACGGCATTGTAGTGGCTGTACGCTTCGGTCCGCTCTGCCGTGCGGTCGCGGGCCAGGTCGATCGCGTCCTTGTATTTGTTGATGTTCGTCTCAAGGACCTCCAGGACGGCATCCATGGTTAGTGGAGCATCTCCCGTCTCGTTCCTGTGCTTGAATCTCGCAGCAAGCCTGGTCGCTGCAAGAGAGGCTTAGCCGGAAGCATGGGGGCCCATGTCTGTTGCGTGCCTGTACGTACCGGCGGACTTTTCCAGGACCAGCATGATCTCTACCATATCCTCAATGGCGTTGACAACTGCTACGTATAGGGACGTGGCAGAGTCGCTGACATCGGCGTCGGCTCGAAACCGGGCACGGTCCGGACTCAGGCGGACCAGTGCGTCTCGGAGGGTAGAAAAAGTCCTGAAAACCTTCTCCCGTTTGTTTTTGGAATTCTCGGCAAGCTGGGTAGCCATGGTGAGATACGTCACATTGAAGGCCAAACAACGACGGCAGGCAAGAGACAACCAACTTTGAACACAACGGCGACGCCCGTCTTGGCCACCGCCATGCCGTACGAGTCGGGGATCAAGTCCAGCCATGCCTTGGAGGTTTCTGTCGCGTCGCCCATGCCGTACCACAAGCGGTACCAGAGCCCCTCCCTGGACTTGTTGTAGGCTTTTTCCATGTCACCAATCTTTTCGCAGAGGCTGTCGTCAAAGGTGGTGACTTGGATCCGGAGTGACTCGGTGATGTACGCTCTGAGGGCTTGTTCTAGCCGTCTAATAGCCCTTCGTATTAGAGTGTCCAGAGTCCCCAGTCCATGCCACTTACTGGTATGGTTGGGGATCCAACACAAACACGGCTTGTTCGACGTCAAGCCGCGACGACCCCCCGAGGCCGGGATGCAGCTTCGGTGCCTCATCGACGATGTAGTTGCCGACCACGGTCAGTTCCCTCTCGCCTGGCCGGAACCAGTCGAGCCCCCCGAGTTCCCGCTGCGACGCCATCCAGGTCTAAGTTGTGGGCTTGTTGGTTTGCCCGAGTGGGAGCTGGGAGTAATTCCAGAGTTAGTACGGAGTAAGGCGGCCCCGTCCCTCACTTTCTGCGGCCGAGCACGAAGAACATGAGACGAGTGGACGTCTGCTCCCAGAAAAGTTCAGCCCGCGTCTATGGGGCCTCTGAGAGAGACCCAATTGGCTCGCCGCTCGCTCCGTAGAGTGGTGACTCGTCCCTGTCACGCCGGGTTCGCTCCAATCACTCGGTGCTGCGCCTCTTACAGCGCGGCACTACTCGTCGGGGCTAAGCAAACGCCTGCCCGACCCCCCCTGCTTAGCCCCGACGAGTACTCTGTATTGGCCACGGGTTGGGCTGTTGGGCCTTGTGTTGCAGACATGATGCTCGGTTACCACGCACTGCGCCAGGAAAGGAAAATAGGCGGACACAACAAGGGCTTGCCCCCACATGTGCGCGCCATCTGCGGCGTGGCACTCTCCCTCCCATCCGGTTCTCCGCCCGCTGGTGTGGAGACTGCTCTTGTTCCCCTCCGCCTGCCGGGTATTCAATCTGTCCCTGGCACCGAGAGGCTCTTCACTCTTTGGCCTTTTGCCTGCCCGATACTCACACATCAACCGCCCGCCGCCACACAAACGCCAACGGCAAACCCAGATCCACTTCTTCTTCCTCTTGGTCGTCAAGGTCGGCGCAATGGCTCCAGACGACACGGCGGTTGCCCAGACGGACCAAATCGACAAGACCGCCAAGACGGACCAGACGGACCAGACGGACCAGACGGACCAGACGGACCAGACGGACCAGACGGACCAGACGGACCAGACG